>WLWG01000036.1_pt1 | contig 135682 bp, 168 predicted proteins | sample 6712871 | NCBI WGS metagenome assembly WLWG01 (sample SAMN12718693, study PRJNA515312) | sponge metagenome | isolation source: marine sponge | host: Mycale hentscheli | place: New Zealand: South Island, Marlborough, Capsize Point | collected 2003-05-01 | reverse complement strand
TTGGCGGCAGAGGAATAAGAGGATCTCAATGGTATGAAGATCCTAATCCTACTGGTAGTGGAACCAACCCTAATGGATTAATATTTCCAGACTTAGAAACTAACGATTCTTATTTATCCGCAAATGGTGATATATGGGAATATAACGGGACGACCTGGGTAAACACCGGGATTAATTTAACTGGTCCTGCTGGTGCAGCTGCGGCAAGTTTATGGGAAGAAACTGGACTTCCTATTGTTAGCGGCGAACAAATAATTTACCCAGGTTTACAAACTGGAGCTAATTTAAATGAAACTAGGACTGTTGTTGTAGGGGGTTCACCTTCAACAAACCCACCCGTAAATCCGGTATTTGAAATCGATAATAGTATAATAACTAACCTTAATTCAACGGTTTCTGCCTTTGGTATACATGTACCAGACTCATCAACTTCTGCTATTAGATTCTTTGGATCTACTACATCCGGTGAAGGATTTACTAATAATCTTACTGAAACACAGGCAATAAACCTTGGTGCAGGTGATACTCTTGTTTTCCAAGATACAAAATTTACACTAGACTCCCTATATGAGTATGGCTATAGAATCCAATCAAATAATAGAAGTGGATTATTTTCATTTGGGCGAGGCTTTACATTAACCACAAATACTACAGTTTTAGCCAATCCTTTGGTACTCCCATCCGATATTACATTGAGAATTAGCGATACTGGTGTAGTAGGCGGAGAGATACTTTTTGATAATGATACTCCTTCACAGGCTGCTAGGTTAAAGGTAGGTACTCTTGATACTGTATTGAGTGGAGGTACTATAACAGGTAATATTTGGGGTGAATCAAATAATACATACTTTTTACAGAATACATCTTTTAATGTCGAATCAGCAGGTACCGGTAACGCAGTAAACCTTTTAGCGTCTAAAGGAAGTGTTAACACAACTGCTGATGTTGATGTTACTTTGATTGCAGATAATAATATTACTGCTACTGCTGATAAAGATATTACAATAACTTCTCAAACTACTAATATAGATGTTATTGCTGAAGTAGATTTAAATTTAACAGGAAAGGCTAGTATTGAAATAAGAACAGACCAAACAGGCAGTGATGTTGGTGGTATAGTAATGACAGCTGGTCAAGATTTTCCACCAAATATAACAACACAGCAAGATTCAATTGAAATTGGGGCGGCTGACGAAATTAATCTTTGGTCTATTGGTGATACTAATATAAAGGCTGGTACATCGATTAGCCCAGGATCAACGATATCTCTTGCTACGTTTGGTGATGATCATGACGGTGACATATTATTAACACTAAATAATCAGGGTCCTGCTGGTACGTTTGGTATAGTAGGAACACAAATACTGTTTCAGGATAACACTATGCTTGATGTTGTTTCTTTCGGTGTTGATTCAGAAATACCTGTTATGAGAGTACTTTCTCAAGAAGCTACAGGTACAGTTGTTTCAAGAGTTCATATTGGTAATTCCTATGATGACTTAACATATGATACTGGTGATAGAAAAATTGCTTTAACTGTTAATACTGATCTTGAAGCCTATACACCACAAGGATCTTTACAGGAGGAAAATTATCCTGTAATTAAGGTAGGTAGAGATAGAAGAAGAGGTAAAAAACAATGGGATGTTACAGGTTACTACGGAGGAGGTGGTCAGATTGTAGGTCCTTGGGGAGATGCTAATGATAATATTGGTGCTAAAAGTGGAGCGGATTACTACGCGGTTAATGAGTTGAGCGATTCATTACATATACGAGGCGATTTAAATTCTTTCAATTTCAATCCTGCCAACATTATGTTATATGTACCAGATGGACTTGAACCGGAGCCTTCAGGCGCCCTGCCTGCAGTAGGTACGCGATTCGGAGGTAATATTAGAATTTATGGAGCAGGTGCAAATCATCTATACGCTGGCTTCTTCACACAAGAAGATCCATTCCCAACTAGAACGACTAGTCCATCACAGTATGTCGGAAAGGCACCGGACGGTATTACTATTGGTTTAAACCCGCAATTAGAATTAGCTGTTAGACCTAATCCAATAGAAGGATACCCTGATCGCGACAACCCATATACGGCAGGATACGATAATGTATCTCCAGCTCCAGTTTATCTGTATGGTACAGGGTCAACTGGTGATGGTGAATTATCTGGTGGATTAACTGCCGAAGATTATCAATCGCCTGATAGCAACGGTGATTGGCCGGACGGTACAAATAATAGCGAGGCTTCTAGAGTATATGCTAGTGTTAATGTAGGAGATCAATTTAGAAGTAGAAATTCACTTAAGGTATTTGGTGATTATGTTGGAAAACATTATTATTCTGTTTATGATGGATATTGGGTTGGCCCTACTATAGAACACCAAGAAATAATTAATGGAGCTCAAGAAAATATTACTGGTGTTTCTTATGATCTGTGGACATCAGGAAGACATCAATGGTATCCTGATACTACTGCTGGGAATGCGGAGAATATAGCATTTAAATATAATTATTCATGGATTAAGGTAGGTAAAATCGTATCATTTTCAGGTTCTGTAGAATTAACACCTGGTGGTAATTGGACAGGAGCACCATCCTTCCTTTCAAGTGATCTGCTAAGAGCACAGGCCAACAATGCATGGGGTATAATTTTAAGTTTTAGACTACCACTTCCTGTACAATTAAATAAAGGTGGTTATAGTAAAAGTAAAGGTGTGGGAGGACCGGCGGTTGATAAAAAAGGCGCATTTCCAAATACTTTAAAAGGAACTGTTACTGCGATGATGTCGTATGGCGGAGATACCCCAACCAATTACGACCCGCCAAGCCCCGATATTGCGTATTCACCTAGAGTATATGATTTTGACGGTAGCGGTACTACACCTGTAATTCAAAACTCAGGACATAATGGAAGTGTATGCCAAGGGTTTATTAGTGGTGGTGCGGATGAAGCTCCAGCATTTACTAACGTTCTTACGAACAGTAATTATATGTGGATAAACGTAAATGCTATGACTGGATTTACATTCCAACAGTATGAAGTAGGGGGTGACCCAGTCACTAAGAAAGCATGGAACACGGATGGTCCGACTGGTGGCGAGTTGTTTCCAGGTCAACTAGGGAGGACTACACCAAACAACTTTTTCTATAATACAAGATATGCATTTAGCGGTACATATGAAATGGCAGAATCTGGGACAAGTGGAACCCCAGCTTAATTTAAATGAATAATATGGAATATAACGACAAAGTAAAACTAATCGAATTTGTTGAAGAATACGATAAGATTCATGAACAAATGGATTTAATGCAAAATGCAATTAATAACATGGTTAGAAATAGAGATTTACTTCTTGAAAAAGTGGAAGGCTTAAAGGTGGAAGAACAAAAATTTATTAATGAACTTGTTGATAAATATGGACCGTCTGAAGTCACGCCAAATAAATTATTAAAAATTGTTAGATGCAAGGCATAATAAAAATATTAGGTTGGATTTTTGATCCAAAGAACAGGTCTCTTTTAATAGGAGGAGTTATTGTTGTACTCATAATGCTAAATCTTAGTAATTGTAGTCGGGTATCAGGTTTAAAAACAGAATTGGTACAAACAAAAAACGAAAATAATAGAATCGTAAATAATTATCAAGCATCGCAGGATAGCTTAAACCAGTACATTAATCAAAGTGGTGTTTTAGTTGGAGAGATTCAAGGATATGAATTAACTGTGACTGAATTAGAACAAGAGTACGCAAGCTTATTAGGTGACTATAAAAACTTAGAAGACAAACCACCTATTACAATAACAGAAGTGGTAACCATTATTAAAGAAGTGGTAAAGGAAGTTGAAATTACCAATGAAGGAGACTCTGCTGGAGGTTCTCTTTCATTTTTAGATTCAACATTTTATTCAGAAGGAAATTGGAGAAAGTTAAAAGGTGACATTTCATATTCACTTGATACTAATTTGGAAAACCCTGTGGTACCAGGGACAGGTGATTTTGAACTCTACCAATCTCTTTCTTTATCTACTTACTTATTAAAGGATAAAGAGACCGGTAAAATTTTAATAAATGTTGAAACACCTTATCCTGGTGTTAGATTTTCAAAGATAGAAGGTGCAAGTATTTTAGACAATAAAGTAAACAAAAAGGTTTTAAGAGAAACACGAAAAGAGTGGGGATTAGGTGTACTTGTAGGTTATGGAGTAGCCATAAACCCAGGAACAAATTCTTATGCAATAGGACCGATGTTTGGTATAGGAGTTAGCTATACTCCAAAAATATTACAATGGGGAAAATAAATAGGTATAATGGAATCATCTAAGTTTATACAAATATCAGATCAAATGTTAGTCGAGTATATCTATACTGACCAGGCAAATCCTGCCGTATTTAATACTTCACAATATGGAGTGGAATTAATGAAAGATGAACACACTAGTGGGATGTATTATTTTAATAGCGAAAATGTAGCTTCAACTATGGGTAACTATAGAGATATTTCTGCCGCTGCTATTACAGAGAATAGAACACAATATGCATTTTTAAATAATGATGTAGGTGTGCCGTATAATGATTTTGATCCAAAGTTAACAGACACGGTTGATTTACCTCAAACTTTTTCTCCTAACATTGACATAACATACGATACGGTTAGAGTACACTTTATTTCAGGGTTTAACTTTGAAGGTCAGTATGACGGTATCATTTTTGATATTGAAGCAACAAGAAGAGATAATAAGCAAATAAATATGGCAAGTATTAACTTCCTAAGAAGTGATACTCCAGTGTTTAGTGCAGATCCTCTTTTACTTGCTGATAAATTATATGCATCTTATATTGAGTGGAGAGTACCTTCTCTTTATTCAATGATTAATACTTTTAACCCTAGTAATTCAAATGGAATCGCTTACAGATTTACAGAAGGTAAAGGGTTTATAGGTACATCACCTATAACAATAAAGGCAAGAGGAATTTATCAAACGACTAATGAAAACGGATATGATATCTACTCAGTACAAGATATTAATACTGCGACGATAAATTCTAGAGATATTTATGATAACCTTTATGCTGAAGTAAAGGAATCTGAAGGCGGTGATTATTTTGAATTAACCGGGAAAGTAACCGGCTCATCCCTTGCTAATTTTATTGCAGAATTGAATTCTCAAGGTGGAAATTATGTAGCATTTCATCAGATAGTTGTAAGTGAGCAAATAGGAAATCAGTTTCAAATGAGTAGTGAACAAATGTTTACACAAACTGATGATTTTGATTTACCTACTTTATTTAGACCTATTTTACTTAATAGTTCTGTTGCAGTTTCATATGCTATAAATTATACATTAAGACTTTACAATAGAGCAGATAATACACAGATAATTAAAAAGGCACGATTTGTATCATACGACCCTAAAAAATATGGGAGAAGACTTCTTAAAATAAATTTAGGAACTGTACCAACTGTTGCTAAAGTATATAATAAACTTGGAGATGATTCAGGTAATCAGATTGTGGTAACGCAGGGAGGCGGTAACGATGCAAATACAAGTGATAAGATAACGGAGCAACTTGTTGTAAGAACAAGATATGTAACTTCATTTAGAGATAGGAGAAGTATTAAAGCTTCAATATCACCTGTTAAGGTACAAAATATAACAGATGCAGATGATTAATACAGAAATTCCAATAAGCAAAAGACAGGCAGAAGTTTACAAAAAATTTGTTAACTTATCGGTAAATGAAGAGATTTTACCACAGGGCGATGGGACTATTAGAATATCTCCATTTGATGACTATATTCTTTTTACACTCTATGATGAAGTTGATAACCAAGATACTCCAATCGATTTAAGTAATGTAGGAAATCTCTATATTAGTTTTATTGGTGAAGATGATATAATTAAAATTCCTTACTATACAAATGTACAGGATTTAGATTTATCCCAAGGACAAGTACTTTTTAGAATTAGTGAAGAAGACTCTAAGAAAATTTTAGCTTTGGATAATAAAAACTTTTTTATATCTTCTCAAATGGTAAGTGAAAACGGAGATGAGTCTGATGAGACTACATTGTACACTGGTACATTCTTATCATTTTCAGAAGATGCTCAAGAAACTATGACAAGTAAATTTAATACTTTATTAGATTCTACAAGTAGAGAGATAGCAGGATTACAAAAACAAATAGAAGATCTTAATGCTGAAGTTGAAAGATTAACTCAAAATAACACAAATCTTGAAACAACTGTTGTTGCTTTAAGAGAAAGTAATAATGAGTTAAGTAATTCACTTGCTGAAGTTTCAGCTGAATTAAGTTCATCTGCTTTGCAGGCTGCACAAGCTAATCTAGAAGCTGCACAGACAAATGCTGCCGCCGCACAAGCTTCTGCCGATGCTGCATCCAATCAGCCTTCTGCCGATACAATATCTTCTATCCAAGAAGCTATTAATCAGGTACAACCTACATTTATACCACTCGGATTATCTCAATCAAACAGAAAAAACAAAAGAAGGTCAATGATTGCAAGTAAAGTCCAAACTCTTAAAAGAAACTTTTTTTAATAGATGTTAATTAGTGCAAGAAATAATCAGTTCTTATTCAACTTTCCTAGGAATTTTATACCTAAAGAAATTGCTGATAAGTATAGACCCTATTTAAATAGGATGCCTGGTAATATGATAACCGAACCTATTGATTTTTTAAATTACGGTATTCAATCAATGAACTTACCTGGACCTACATTTGATCCTGTTACACAAACGCCTTATCCAGGTAATGTACAGAAGTGGAGAAGTAGTTTACCTCTTTCTACTACAGATGAACCTATGGAGGTTACAATTACAATGCAAGCTTTTGATGGATATGTTAATTATTGGATGGCTCGAGAAATATTCCAATACTACTATGTACAAGATGGTAAAACTCCGTATGTACCCGAAGGGGTTGGAATACAAGTTATGGATTCAGAAGGAAATATTTATGTTACATGTAAAATGCATAGGATGATATTTAAAACATTATCTGCATTAGACTTAAACTTTTCAAGTAACACAATTGAATTCCAAACATTCGATATGACATTCGCATATAACGATTTAGAAATAGTTGTAGATTTAGACTAAATATATAATAAAATAAAACCTGAACATGAAAACTTTTATTGAACACTTAACTGAAAACGAGGATCCTAAATTAATAATGGAGTACCTTAATGAGTCGTATGATCTTACCGAGGAGGAAGAAAGACTTATTGATGAAGCAGTTGATAAATTGGCGATGGAAGAAGCAAGTGGTCAAGATATTGAAAAGGTGATGAATGATATTATTCAAGAAGGTTTATTAGGTTCTATTTTTGGGGGTCTTACTGGATTCGCTTTAGGTAAATCGGTTGGTAAAATGATTGCTAAAGTATTAGGTATTCAGAAAGGCGTATTGTATGATCTTTTAACAAGTCGTTTAGTAGGAGCTGCACTAGGAGCTGCTTTAGGTAAGCGCATCTAATTTTATGACGCATATAGGTATTGACTTTTCGATAAATAGTCCAGGCTGTTGTATACTTGACGACAACGGCTACCATTTTATTTCATTTTTTAATTATGGAGGTAGAGATTTAGATAAAAAAATTCTCAAGGCCTTCGAGTTACATTTTTCTCTTAAGGAAGATAACATATTAGACTCTGTAATATACGATAGAGGTGATAGGAGCAAAGATTTTTTAATCAGAGAACGTGAAAAAATGATTGATGGGACAAATCTCTCAAACATTATTATTGAATATTTCCAAGAAAATTTTAATTCAGAAGAATACCAAGTTTATCTTGAAGGTTTTTCTTACGGGTCAAAAGGGAATTCATTTATTGACTTAATTCAGTATAATTCATTTTTAAGAAAAGGGCTCGTTAATTGGTGTGGACATAATAACATATCAGTGTATCAACCTTCAGCAGTTAAAAAGACAGCAGGAAAAGGTAATGCAAACAAACATTATATGGTTAAAGCATTTCAGGATAATGTACTTAATGATGATGTTCTTAAGAAAACAAAATTATGGAATTGGATAAAGGATAAAGACTACTCAGAAAAGATACCTAAACCAATAGATGATTTAGTTGATGCTTACTTTATCTTAAAAACAGGAATTAAAAATGCAGCATGCATGCATACATAAATACTTAAAAACTTATCTACTAGAAATACTATAGTTTCCCTTCTGGGAACAGTTAAATATTATATTAGTGTCTAGAACAATTGTTTCAGAATCATGGAAAAAAATTTTAAAAAAATTAAAGCAATCAATGATAGGATCTTTTTAACTAAAGATGTTATTGAAAAAACAGGAAGTATACTTCTACCTTTTAATGGTAAAGATGGATATAATGCACCACCTTATACAGGAACAATCATATCAGTAGGACCTGATGTTAAGGACTCTGATTACCAAGTAGGTACACGAATACTTTTTCATGATTTGGCAGGTTTTACAATCGAATTAGGTAATGAAAAGATATACAGCATACGTGAACAAGACGTTGTCGCAATAGTTGAAAAAAATTCTGAAATAATCTGAAACAATTTACCATTGTGAATATATAATAATAAAGGAATCAAAAATATTGAAACCTTTTAAAAGCGGCATTAATACTGGCAAGTTGATTGGCAATTCTAGACAAGTTAAAAGGCTTCGCCATGTGTTAATCCAAAATTAAATAATTTAAATTAACAAAAAACAAAGGCATTATTATGGCAAATGAATTCGACATTTTTAACGTAAGTGTTAATGATTTAGACACAGGAGAAGAAAAGAAGAGCGGTGGATCCGATCTTTATACTCCAAAACCCGATCAAGGACAGGACGGAGTTTACCGTTCATTAATTAGGTTTCTTCCTAATGCAAAAAATCCAAGAAAACCTTTTATTAGAAAATTCGTTTATTGGTTAGAAGACCGAGACGGAAATGGCTTTTACGCTGACTCGCCTTCAACAGTTGGTGATAAATGTCCAGTACAGGATATGTTTTTCAAATTAAGAAATTCAGAATCTGCTGTGGATAAGAAAATGTCTGAGTCCTTAAAAAGGAGAGAGAACTTTTATGCTCTCGTTCAGATCGTTAAAGATCCTCAAAACAGAGACCTAGAAGGACAAGTAAAAGTTTACAAATTTGGTTGGAAAATTAAAACTAAAATTGAAGAAGAACTTAATCCACAATTTGATGAACCTACTCAAGTGTTCGATCCGTTTGAAGGAAAGAATTTTGAATTGGTTATTTCTAAAAAAGGTGGTTTTCCAAACTACGATTCTTCAAAGTTCCAAGGAACAAAAAGTCCTATGGTATTAGAAGGAGAACCTGTATCAAATTCTGATGAAGCAAGAAAAGGTATTTTAGAATATCTAAATAATGCTCCTGATTTATCAAACTTTGAATATTCACCTTGGACAGATGAAACAAGAAATAAGGTAATGAATGTATTATCTCAATTCAACAGTCCAGGTAAATCTATCGAAGTAGTTACAGAAACACAGTCGGACTTTACTCCGAGCTCTTTCTCTGATAGTACACCAAAGGCTGAGACTGCAACAGCACCAAAGGCTGAGACTGCCGAATCAAATGATAATCTTGATGATTTTATTAATGGGTTAGACCTTTAATATATATGAGCGAGACTATTAACATTAGTTCAGATTTAAGGGCCCGAATTATCGAAAAGGTAAACCGGGTCCTTTTTCGTAACCACAGTCACCCAGATAAAAAGAAAGTGATGGAAAGCCAAGGTCGTTTAAACTTTGCATGTCCATATTGTGGAGATTCACACGATAACCCTCGTAAGAAAAGAGGTAATGTCTATTGGAATGATTTATACTATCATTGCTATAACTGTAATGAACATAAAACATTAGACCAATTTCTGAAAGACTATAACGAAAATTTTGAAGGAGAGGAAAGAGTAACGGTTTTAAATTTTATTAAAGAAAACCGTAAGAATTTTAATTTAGGAGAGAGTTTAGATTTTTACTTATTTGAAAAAATTGAAAAACTTGCATTAACTTTTGATGAATTAAGTGCAGGTTTTAATATTTATCCTATTAATGAATTAACATATAGAGCATATCCTTATTTGAAGAGTAGATTACTTCATCATAAACTTGAACATTTTGGATATGATCCTAAGAAAATGGAACTATATGTTTTTAACTTGGACTCTAATGGTAAAATAGTAGGCTTTCAAACTAGAGAATTGGAAAGTAAAGGAGGCCCTAAATATAAGACGTGGAACTTAGAGAGAATCTATAGTAGACTTAACATAAAGCATGGTTTATCTGATGAAGATTTAACCGCGATAAATAAAATATCAATGCTATTTGGTATTCTTAGAGTTGATATGGGAAGAGAGTTTAATATTTTTGAAGGTCCTATTGATTCAATGTTTATGAATAATTCGATTGGATTAACAGGAGTTAAAAAGAAGGTAACTGACTTTGATGAAATACCGACTGCTAGGTATCTTTTAGATAATGATCATGAAGGTAAAACTAAAATGATTGAAAAAATTAAGATAGGACAAAATGTATTTATGTGGGATAAATTTCTAAGAGAACATGGCTTATTAAATAAAAGGATAAAGGATCTCAATGATTTAATCAAATATGAATATAAACATAGAACAGGTTGTTTAGATAGTATTCATAACTACTTTACCAATGATCCAAAAGATATGATATTTTTATGATTAAGACATATGAAGAATTTATTAATGAGTCTGAGGAATTAGAAAACTTTTACGACGATTTTGAAAAGAGCGAAATTAAGTTAAAGCTTTTTACTAAATTTAAGAGTGAAATAAAGGATGTAGAAAATAAAGGTACTTTTTCAATAGGAGAACCTAAAAAGAAATTTAAGCCTAAGACTTCTACTTTTAAAAAGAACAACGACAAAGGAATATTTTAGATGGCATTAGATATAGAAAAAATTACAGAGGCAAATGAAAAACTTGAAGAAAAGTTTATTCAGGATAGAGGCGAATGGAAAGATAAGATCAAAGACTTAATCTCCAAAAGTAAAACCTATAATGAATTAGCAGAGTGTCAAGTTTTTATGTTATCATATAGACAAATTCTATTAGATAAGATTAGTGAATTTAAATCAACCGTGTATAAAAGAAATGCGGCATGGGATAAATACTGGAAAGAGTCATATAGAAATTATAGTCTTAACTATGATATTAAATTAACGAATGGAGAAAAGAATGCTTTTATTAAAGCTGACCTAGCTCCATTAAAAATACAAATTAATCTAATCGAATCTCATATTGATTATTATGATCAATGTATACGAACATTAGACAACATGGCATTTGCTATTCGTAATAGAATTCAGTTGGAGGACAAGATGTAATATGGAACTTTCATTATCAGATAACAAAAAGTTTTTAGTAGTTGATGGGTGTACTGAATTGGAATATGAACAATTAAAAAGTAGCTTGACTAAAAAAATTGAAGGATGGAGATTTCATCCATTGGTAAAGAAAAAGATATGGGACGGTAACATATCATTTATCAAGAGAAATAAAATACCTTCGGGTTTATGGAAAGAAGTAGTCGATATTTGTAAAGAATATGATTTACCTTTAAGCATAAACGGTGTAACTGAAATTTTTGATACTGACATCGAAGAAGCTAAATTTAGAGAATGGGTTGATGACTTTTTTGTAAATCACCCAGATATCAAACCTAGAGAGTATCAAGTAGATGCAGCATTTAAAATTCTTAAGTACCGTAGATGCTTAGCTGAACTTGCAACTTCTGCAGGTAAAACTCTAATCTCTTTCATGGTAGTAGCATATCTGATGGAAAAATTAGAAAAGAAGAAAATTTTATTTATTGTACCTAATGTACAATTGGTTCTTCAAGCCACCGGAGATTTTGAACAATATAATTACAAAAGTAGAGTACAATTAAAAGTACAACAAATTTATTCAGGTGTTAAGATAAGAAAAAGTTCAAACATCGTAATAGGTACATACCAATCACTAGTCAAAAAAGAAGCAGATTATTTTGAACAATTTGATGTTGTTATGGTAGATGAAACACATAAGGCTAAAGCAGCTTCAATTCAAAAGATAACTGATAAATGCTGGCATTGTGATTATAGATTTGGTCTGAGTGGTACTATTCCTAAAAGAGGTACAGTGGATAGACTGACTCTAATGAGTGCAATGGGACCATTAGTCACTCAAGTAAGAGCAGCACAATTACAAGAAGAAGGGCATATTTCAAACTGTAAAGTTATTCAATTACAAATGGAGTATGCAACCGACGAACAGAAAGATGCATTCTGGCAATTATCAAGAAATTATACAGATAGAAAAAATCTTTTTAGTCTTGAACAAAATTTTATTAATCAGTCCGATAAGAGGTTAGATTTTATTTGTAAGGTTATCGGTAAGACAAATTCAAATTCACTTGTGCTTTTCCACAAGATAGCATACGGAGAGAAAATATATAATAAGTTAAGAGAAATTACGGACAAGAAGATTTATTATGTAGATGGTACAATCTCCAAAGATGTAAGGGAAGAGTTTAAACAGAGAATGGAAAAAGGCGAAGATGTAATAATTGTTGCAAGTTACGGTACATTTTCAACAGGAATATCAATTAATAAAATACATAACATATTCTTTGCAGAAAGTTTTAAGAGTGAAGTAATAATTAGGCAGAGTATTGGTAGAGGATTAAGAAAGCATCATACAAAATCTCATGTTAAAATATATGATTTTGTTGACGACTTTAGATATACTAATGATGGCAGTGAATGGCTAAATTATGTATACCGACATGGTATAGAAAGAAGAAAAATTTACAAGGAACAGAAGTTTCCTTGTGAAGTACAAACAATAAGATATTAACTATAATATAATTAGACACAAAGGTTGAATATATAAAAAAAAGAAAATAATAGCATGAAACCAATTAAAAAATTCTCTGTGATTCTAGAATCAGATAAGTCTGTATTGGAATCAATAACAAAAACATACGGGACAGATGTACTTGATCTTGTTAAGAAACTTGGTTACGATAGTATTGAAGAAATAGCAAAAGAAAAGAAATTGTTAACTAAGCTTGAATCCTTACTTAAAGACTTACCTAAAAAATCTGATGTCAGTGAAGATGAGACTGAAGAAATCGAGGATAAGGTGGTTAAAATGGGAGAACCTAAATCATTAGAAGGCGATGAAGAAACCAATGAAACTGGAGATGATGAAGTTGCTGAAGAAGAACACGGAACTGAAATCGAAAAAGAAGAAGGTGACGGCGAAAAATCTGCTGAAGAAATTGAAGATGAACTAGTTAAAATGGGAGAACCTGATGAGCAGCCTGAATCTGAAGGTGAAGAAAAGGTTTCAGACGACCAAGAAGTTACTAAAGAAGTACCTGCTGAAGCTGATGAAGTTGAAGACGAAGACGGTGTTCCTAAAGCTGAGGAGGAAGTTGAAACTCCTAAAGCAAAAAGAAGAATTAAAACTTTTGAAGATTTTATCGATGAAAAGGAAGTAACGGTAAATAAGAATATTAAATATCACGATGATGATGATGAACCTGAAGATTATGCTGTACCGGTTGCTGCTTCTGCTGATCCTTTATCTGAAGAAGATGACGAATATGAAGGGGAAGAAGACGAAAAGAAAGGCGACGAACTAGAAGATATGGGAGATAAGAAAGTCGATCATGAGGATGATGCTGAAAAAGAAGACCACTATAAAGGTGCTGTAAAATCTGATGATGAAGAAATAGATGCTCTTAAGAAAGACGTTGAATACGACGAGGAAGAAGAAAAGAAAGATGAAAGTAATATACTTAATTTTGATAGTTTTATTGCTGAAAGATATAATAGAGTTATAGAAGAAGTAGGTAAAGACGAAATGGAAGCTAAAGCTGAAACTATCGAAGACGAAGTTAAAGATGAAGAGGCTGGAGCTGCTGGAGAAGCAATCCCAGTAGAAAAAGGAGATGGTTCTGAATCTGCTGCAGGTATCGCTGCTACTACAATGGAAAAAGGTAAACCAAAAGAAGAGCCTGAATCAAAAGGAGAAGAGTTTGTAACTAAAGATCAAGAAGTTACAAAAGAACCTGAAACTGCTAAAGATGAAGCAGGTACTAAAGAAGGTGGAAAGATTGTAGTTAAAGAATCTAAAGAAGTCAATGAAGCAGAAATCAAATCTGATGAAGAGTTTAAAGAATATGCAACTGCTATTCTTAAAAAAGCATTCAAAGATAAATTTGACGAAGAAAAAGCAAATAAAACTATTGAAGCTATTCTTAAAAAGGTAGACGGAGATTACGGTGCTGCTGTTGGAACTATTCAAGCTAGTTTAGGATAACGATAAAAACATTTGAAAATTTTCAACAAAGTTTAAATATGAAGTACATTAAGTTATTTGAGCAATGGGTTATCGATAATGCTGAACCGATTTTTGAAGGTGGTGCATCTGGGCATATGATGCACCCTTTTGACAATAAAGATTTAACCTTTAATGATTTTAGAGAAATGATTGAGGCAGGTCTAATGGGTGAATTGAATTTTGAAGAGGATCCTACTGAAAAAACCGATGGGCAAAACTTATGGGCCACTATTAAAGATGGTCAAGTAATGTTTGCTAGGAATAAAGGCGATTCTAAAAATCCTATGACACTTTTAGATTTTAAAAAGAAATTTGAAGGTCATCCTAGTAAAATGGTACAAGATACTTTTCAGTTTGCTGCTGAGGATTTAGCAAAACTTCTTTTAAAATTACCAAAGGACAAACAGGAATCTATTTTTAATGATGGTAAGAATTTCATTAATATGGAACTTATCTACTCTAAGAATCCTAATGTTATTAATTATGATACTGATGTAATTCAGTTTCATAATGTACAAGTAACTGATGGGAATGGCAATGTACTTTCAATTGAGGCAAAACCTGCTAAAGAAATTCCAGAAATTTTAAATAAAGTTGAAAGTAACTTAGGAAAAACGTTTGAAGTTATTCCTCCTAGAGTTATACAATTACAAAAGGATATTGATTTTTCTGGAAACAAAACAAAATTTTTAAAGAAGTTAGCACAATTACAAAGTAGGTATGGCTTATCATCAACTGATCCTATTTCTAAGTATAATGAAATGTGGTGGAAAGAACTTATTGATAAACAATTTCCAACATTAGGTCAAAACATTAAAAACGGTCTTTTGCAGAGATGGGCATTTAATGATAAGAAGAGTTTAAATATGAGATCTCTTGTAAAGGAAGTTGGTGCTAAAGATGCCGCTTTAATTAAAAAGTTTGATAAGGAAGATTTAAAGAAAAAGTATAAAGAAAACATTGAACCTTTTGAAGATATCTTTTTAGAACTTGGTTCAGTGATACTTAAAAATGCATCTAACTTTTTAGCCGCTAATCCTACCGAAGAAGCAAAGAGATTAAGATCTCAAATTGAAAAGGAAGCTGGTAAAATTAAAATTACCGGAGGAGAAGACCAAATTAAAAAGGTTGAAAACGAATTAGCAAGGTTAGGTAGAATTGGTGGTATAGAATCAATCTACCCAACAGAAGGTATCGTATTTAAATATAAAGGTAAAATATATAAGTTAACTGGTACCTTTGCTGCAATAAACCAATTATTAGGTATTATTAAATATGGAAGATAATTGGGAACGTGATGACTGGGATGATTGGTATCCGGACAGAGAAATTTAATTTAAAAAAGTTGTGAAAAAATTTTTTTTTCCCAATAAAAAGTATTATATTTAAATATAAAAAAATAAAGGAATATGTTTACATCTTTACAAAATAGTCTTTCAACTAGAGAATTACCACAAGGCGCAGCTGAATGTACATTTGATATTGATCTTACTAGAGGCCCAGCAAATAATTCATTCTGTTCACTTTGGGTAGGTGCTACTGGAAATGTTGAGGTAATTACAGCAGGCGGTGAAACTGTTACTTTCTTAAGTGTACAAGGAGGTACTCATTTACCTATCCAAGTACAACAAGTAGTAAGCGCAGGAACAACTATCGCAGCTAACGCTATTGTTTGTTTATATTAATAAACACTCCTTCTAGTGAGTTTAAAAACCTTAATGGTTAAATATACTTTAAAAGACTTTATCGCGTGTATAAGGTCTTTTGTAGTATTAAAATATAATACATCATTAAAGTTAGTAGAATATATAAAAAGAAACAAAACTAATATAAGTGAAAGAGTTAACGAATGTATATCAGGAGAAAGGATTTGATTTTCTTGACGATCTATTTAATGATTATTTAGTTGTCACAGAAAAATTAGCAGGATCATCATTTTCATTTCAGAAAAAAAATAATTCTTTAGAATTTTTTAAAGGGGATTCAAGAAAGCCTATTAATTTAATAGATAGGACATTAATGGTTTATTATGAAAAGCCAATAAAATTTATTTCTGAAATTCCACCTGTTATATTATCACAAATACCTGATGACTGGAGATTTTGTTTTCAATATTTTGTACATAATAAACCAAGTACTATTGAATATGAAAAACTTCCACATAATGGTTTAGTCTTGACTCATATCATTGTTAAAGATGAAAGAGGAAAGACTGCAAAGATCATCGAAGATCCTAGGGTAATTAGAGATTGGGCTACTAAGTTTCATGTAACTCCAATGCAGCCTATTTTTAAAGGTAAATTAGATTCTGGACAAAAGGAAAAAATCAAAGATTTTATTAGTGTTCCAATTGAAGATCAAATGGAAATATTTGGGACCACTTCATTTGCGGAATATTTAATAAAAGGAGTTCTAAACCCTTCTCTTAATTCTACTCTTTTACATAATAATTTAAAAAATCCTATTGATTCTATTATCTTTAAGTTTTATGGTAATGATGGAGAAAATACGGTATCTGCAAAAATGATTGATCCTTACACAACATATCTCATGAAAGACAAAGAGGCTGTTGATATTAGGAGAACGCCTGCCGATCTTAATGAAATTGTACTTTTAGATCTTTTAGCATTTTTAGAAGAAAGAGGTTTAAAAAGACATGATGTTTTATCTGCAACCACAGAAGAAAGATATTTGGAATTAATCTCTGCTCTTTTTAATGACTATGTTGAAAAGAGAGGTGATGATTTACAGAAATTAGATTTTCAAAAAGCCAATTTTGTTAAAGGCGATGAATTTAATCTTAATACTGATTTAATCAGAAATGAAAAAACAAAACAAATACTTTCTCAATCTGATGTACTTAAAGACTTATTTAAAATTATTTTAGGATCTTTAAGAAAGAAGAGAAATCCTAAAAAGGAAGGTCCAATAATGACCACTTCGGTTATAGAGGATTTTAATAAAATGGTTGATAAGATTAGACAAATTACACAACAGGAAACTGATGGTGAATTTAAAACGTTTGGCGATTACCTTAAGTTAAAAGAAATGAACGAAGAACTTTATGTAGGTAATGATTTACAGGAAATGATAACCGAAGAAGTTTATTTAAACTTTAAAGAATTCACTAACATTTCTAAAGTTAATTTAAATGAAGCTCTAAAGGTACCTCATAAAAATCAAGGTAAGAAAAAGGTAAATATTTTTGTAGGAAGATTCCAACCTTTTACATTAGGTCATGCAAAGGTATTTAAACAATTACATGATCTTAATGGATTACCTGTTCATGTTTTAATGGTAAGAGGCGGTAAGCCTGACCCTGAAAAGAGACCTTTTGACGAAGATGCGCAACAGAGAATGTTCCAGGCTATGCAAAAAGAATATCCATTCTTATCAGGATCATCTGTAATTCCTAACGGTGCAATAGATACAATATTTTCAGACCTAAGACCTGCATACGAACCTGTTATTTGGGGATTTGGTACTGATAGAAAAAAGGCTTATGGCGGAATGATCGATAAGCCTGAATATAGAGCACAACTTGGAGTACTTCCTGAATTTAAAGGATACGAAATTAAAAGAGGAGATGAAGATATATCTGCCTCTAAGGTTAGAAAGGCTTTAAAGATAGACGATAGAAAAACTTTTGAAAAAATGGTACCTAAAAGTTTACATGATTTTTATGAAGAGTTACAAAATATTTTAGTACCTATTGAAGAAGGCGTAATAAACGAAGCAAAGTTAACAAAGAAACAACAATATTGGATAACAGGATTTGAAAAATATTCTAAGACAACAGATTGGATTAAACCTAAATCTAAAGTTAAAGGTGAAGTACTTAGAGCAAATTTTGGTATGAATGATGGTACCGCTGAAAAAAACATTAAGGACTATCTCAAAGCAGCATTAGGAATAAATCCTAAAAATTATTCTATTGAACAAATAAGTCCAGGTTCTTATGTACCTAATGCAGGTGGTAAAATATCAAGTGATTATGATTCATACGGTATTACTATTGTCAATCCAACTAAAGATAAGTACGGTGATACCTATATTAAAGGTGATGTTTTCTTCATCACAAACAGACTAAAAACTGTCAAAGATACTGGTACCGCCGCCGTGATAGGTAAAAAGGATTTAACTCCAGATGCAATGGGTCTTCCTGTTTCTGAATATAAAGATCCTTCACTTCTTTTCACGAAGGTTCAATCATATATTAAAAAATTATCATATCCTGATAATTACAAAAATTTTATATTAGAATCCACTCGTGAAGTTATGTCAAATACTTCAAATGCAAATTCATATTCAACATTTGAAAAATATGCAAATACGAAATCTGATTATTTGTTTTATGATATATCTGAAGAATTATTTGATGGCATAGATCCTATTTCAATAAAAAACTTCCAAAATGATTATGGTGAAGTTTTAGGAGGGTTTATGTTATTTAATCTTTTAAAGGATGATGGCGCAGGTTTAAGATACCCAACTGCATCAAATGAAAAGCTTGTTGATTTTTTCTTTGATGATTATAGTATATCTTCCAAGGCAGGTTCAGGTGGTACGCCTAGTGGAGACACAATAATACAAAAAATAAATACAATGCATAAAGATGGTCACCTTCATTTTGATACAATAAATGAACAAGACTTTTACAATAATGTAATTAAACAGTGGGTTAATCCTCCTAAGTTAGATAAAAGTAATACATATAATAACATTTTAAATTTATGTAATGTTAACATTCCTTCGAATCCAAATGATTCAGGATATTGGTACATTTTATCTAAGGCTAACTTACAACCTAAAAATGCAACTCGAGATAATATCGTATCTTATTTAGATAATTTATCCAATGATGAAAATGAATTTAAATCTGTAATGTCTGCATTTTATGATAAGGCGGGTGTTAATGTATCAAGATTATCTCCAGATAGAGTATATGAAAGTTACATTAAACAGAAAAATGCAAATGATAAAAATAGGATAGGATTCATATTTTATGGTCTTATGGTTGAATCTACACAAACACTAAATGAAAGATATCAAGAACAACTGACAAAGTATGGCCAAATTGTAACCGATGTTAAACAACTTTATTTAGATGTCTTGGTTAAAAAAGGAACTTTTAGATTTAAGACTGTACCTTTTAAAACTGCAACTTTTAAGTTCGAACAAAAAGGGAGTATACCTAATCCCTTTAACGCAAATATGGGAATTAAGATACTCAAATAAATAAAAAAATAAAAAGGAAATGAAATATTTAAAATCTTTAGATTCTTTTGATAAGTATATAACAGAGAAAAGAGTAGCTATTAAAAGAAGGTATACTGAAAGCCACCCGGCAAAAAATATATCAACTGCTGCAAGAGTACGAAACTCTGTAATAGAAGCAATGGGAGATGGCGTTTTGACCGAAGAAGAACTATCAAAAATATTACAAGAACTTAAGGCTCATAAGAGATGGTTAGGTAGAAATACAAAACTTTTTAATATAAGCGAAGATCAGAATGGAATTAAATCATATACGCTTTCTCCTTTTGGAAAAAGAGTAAAGGCAAAGACAATAACCGTCAATGAAGCATCAAGATGGAAAGGTAAAGATTTATACCCTAATTGGGTAAAGCCTGGAGATATTAACACAATGCCTGTTAAAAATATTAACGATTTAACGGTAGGCCTATCTTATGTTATTCGTGATTACGGAGACGATGCTTATCACGGTGATTATGAATTAAGAGAAGTTGGAAAAAATTATGTTTTCGTAGATTCTGCAATGCATAGTCAAGGTGGTGAAATGATATTTACCAAAAAGGAAATGCTAGATGCTATTAAATCTGGCGACATATACGAACAAGATTAAAAAAATAAACTAAAATAGAATGAAAAATCTAAAAAATTTAAAAACACTCAATGAATTTATTAACGAAGAAACCGTTAATGAAGCTAAAGCTAGGTCTAAATCTCCAAGCGATATGATCACTGTTGTTATTGATTTAGCAGGGGATGATAAAGATATCATGGATGTAATTAAAAAGTATAAGCTTAAAGCTGATTGGAACGGAGCAACGCCAAATTCAGCCGATCTTACAGGTAAGAAAAAAGATATTCTTGATTATTTACAAAGTGACTATTATGGATTAGACGCAAGGGATATTCAAGATATGTTTCCAGAATTATTGGAATCAGAAGTAAATGAAGAGTATGTTGAATCTATGGATTCAATCGAAATAGCAAATGCTTTAGGTAAAATTAAAACTCTATGGGATAGGTGGAAAGCTGGTCCTATGACAGAACCTTCAGATATCAAACCTGCGCAAAAAGAACTTAAAGGCTGGTTAGACAGTTGGTTTAAACAAAATATTAAGTAAATGCCAGCAGCAAGTAAAGCACAAAGAAGATTATTTGCATTAGCTCTCCAATATAAAAGAAGAGAGATTTCTGCATCTGATGTATCTGATGAGGTTAAAGAATTATCTGAACTACCTGAAAAAACTTTACGGGATTATGCAAAAACGAAAGAAAGCGATCTTCCTGATAAAGTTAAAGAAATGTTAAACCTTAATCCTAATGTTAATGTACAAGGGATGGGTGATGTTTCTTCTCCAGGTGATCCAGGTACATTAAATCAGTTTGCGGCACAAGAAGTTGGTAGTGGTGATATTGCATTTCCTATTCCGGACGAAGAGGAAGAAGAAGAGAAAAAGAAAAAACTCATTAGAGACATTACACCTAAAAAACTTAAATATGTAAAAGAATTCAAAGATTATGGCAATAGTTAGTATACAACAATTATACCAAGACTTTAAAGATGGTAATGTAATAACAGAACCAAATTTAGTAGACTTAATAGATTCATGTTACAATTATGATCCACCTGGTAATGGTGGATTGGTTTATGAACTTAACGTTACATTGGATGCTGATGATATATCAAACATGTCATACCTGGATGGTGTTAGCCCGTTAGAAGGAATAGAGATTTTACCACCAGCTGGAGAAGGTAAGTGTTATATACCTGCATATAGATCAATTTTTGTTTCCTATGAAGCGGTTGATAATAATGAATATGTATCGATTCCTTACGGTTCATTTAATTCATTAGACTTTTATTATCCTAGCAGAGGATATTATCAAATTGAAAGAAAGGGTCAGACTATAGCAAGTGTACCTCTTATGAGTGATCCTACATCAACATGGTGTAATAGATGCCAAGGCCCTTGTGTAGAGGATGGGCAGGTATGGCAACATTTTACCGGAAAAGAAAGTTTAAATGTTGATACATATATGAGCTCCTTTGTTTCCACTCAGTGGGCTGGCCAAGGAGATAAATCATTATCACTAGATACACTCGAAAATGCACCTCTATATGTAGGAACAACTGGACCACTATCTTCCGCAAGAAAAAGAACAAACGGTAAGATAAAAATTAAAATGTGGTATAGAATATTTGATATATCTGAAATGATCGATAGAACGTATGGTGGAAAAGGATATAGTTCTAAAAATGTTATACCTGATAATAAGTATCTGACGAGTATGCTAGGTGATGCTACCATTACAGTGGATGATCCTGGATATGGACATAGACTAAATATAGCTACATATTCAGACATCGATAATTATCAAGGTTATGACGGACCTGGTGGTGACTGTGAACCTGGTCCTAAAGATCAACCGCTTGAATCTGAAGATTCTGCCGGTTTATTTAGAGAAGCTAGGGATGATGTGTATCGAAAACAAATTGAATATGCTCTTGCCTACATGGTAGGACGAACAGCAGATAATGCAGATTATTGTTGGGTCGCACCATACCAAACTGTTGATGGCGATCTTAATAAACAAAAAATTACAGATCTCCCTAGTATTGATTCATATGCTACCGATGTATTTGCTGGAAATGACCCAGCAAAACCTTTTGCATATTATACTATTTATAGAGGAAAGATGCCTTACAATTCATTCCCTTATTACAGAGGTCCTGACCCACAAGGTATATTTGGGTGGCCGTACCCTTTGAAGTTTGCACCTACTAGACCTATTTCCGAGTTAACATATGACGACGATAGCTTATTAAATACAGTTATTGCGTTTCAAGAATTGTCTGGTAATCAATGGCAGCTGATAATAGATGCGGTATATGTTAAAGATGCAGGTACTTATGCAGACGGGACATGTAAAAGAATAACTTCTATTCCTATAATAAACGGTGGAACAAACTATAACATAGGAGATCCTGTTACAATAATAAATGGAGCAGGCGGTGTAGGTATCGGCTGTGAAGCAGGAGTTTCTGAAACTGGACCAAATGGAGAAATATTAGCTATTACTATTGATAAAGTCGATGGTATTGCAGGAGGACAATACTACCAAGCAGGTGTAACTGCCGAAATGGCAAATGGTTTAGGCGATAATAATGCAGTATTAGGCTCTCCTGTTTTAGAAGTAGGCCAATGGGTAGAATTAGAATCTTGGAATGTTGGTTTAGGATATGAATTTGGCGATGTCTATTCAACCGTGAGGTCTGTACGAGATTTTTTCCAAAAGGCATTAAGAGAAATGTCTTTTGCAGGTAACCCGTTTTGGTTTTCGGCATCTATTGTGCAATTCCAATTCGATAAATACTTAACATAATAAGAATAATATGAAAACTAAATTTACGTTTAACGAAATAAATGAAATGCAACCAGCAACACAAAGTTGGGATGGTGCGCATCTAGTATCTGCTTCTCCAGTTGAAATCAGAAGCATGTATGCAGACTTTTATTATGCTATAAAGGTAGGTGATAAAACAATACATTTACCTGAATCAAAAGGTTTTTGGATAGACGGTGGTGTTGAACTATTTCCTAATAAAATAACACCCGGTGTATCTAAGGTTTATGTAAAAGAAGGCGATAACATACTTCTTAAACACATAGATAGTGTAGAATTAGTAAATGAATTTATTGAATATGATTACTTATGTAATACAACAAATCATAATTACTTTTTAAATGATTTTCTTTTACATAATTTTGATTTGGAGGATTACCTAGCTGGTGGATGGCTTGGTTGTGGTAATGTTGATAAAACTAATCCCGACTGCTGTGAAGACTGGGAATTCGCTTTATTTACATGGCGCGCAACAAGAGATGCATGGTTTAAGTCAGTTAATGGATTTTATTTTGCTTGCTCTGAAATGACCATAAGATGGGTTGATGTTCAAAATGGAGAATATACCGAATTCTTATCATCTTGGAATGATGATTTTATGCCTGCATACGCAGATTATCTTACAGCAGCGGAAAGATATTTTAATTCTTTTCGCTGTCCAGATGTACAGCAAGATGGTGTAATAACAGGTGCTGGTCCTTTATTTTCGTATACACTTATTGAAGACCCATCCCCGGATCCTGTACTTTATCCGCCTGCAACATTGGATGATACTCCGTACTTTTTTGATATTGATTTTACAGGTTCTCTTTCACCAAATATTACACTCTATAATCAATTTAAAGATACACAATTAGCATTAGGTGGAGCATTTGCAAAAATGATTAAAACTTGTTCAGGTTTACAATTACATCAGCCTGATTCAACAACTAATGTACAGTTAATGGGCCAAAGTACATTTGCTAATAGAAATTACAATACCGATTTTGTTAATAAAACAAGATACATTACAAAGAAAGCTATTTCAAATGCAACTCTTGATACAATAACACATAATCTTGGTACTAATAACATCGATGTTACCGTGTATAGAAATGATAAAGCACCAGGTCAGCTTTTTGGTGATTATATTTTAGTACCTAATAATAACTATGATGTAATAATATACGACGAAAAATATAATTCATTTGATATTGTATTTAATGGTATAGGTAATAATGAATATAAGATTATCGTTGTAGGAGTAGATGAATCCAATGAACAAATAGTTAACACTGGAATGTCTACTGACACAGGATGTTTGGATCCTACGCCTCCTTTAGCATAGAGAATAATTTTTGTTTAATATCTTAAAACAACACCTGTGTTTGCCTATATAAAAATAAACACTTTATATGGCAAACACAGACAATCAGTGTAAAGATCTTAAGGTTACAAATTATTTTAAAGAAAATGGTTATGAAGGTAACAAGAATTCTTTAGGTGATTTATACTCCTTACAAGAATCAACACAGAAAATGTATTTTGACAATCAAGGTCAAAAACAATTTAAGGACTTTAACATTGGTGATGTAGTTAATTACTTAATGGTAACTGAACATGCAATAGTTGATGAACTCCATGAAATGATGGATGCAGTTGGCGGAATCGATGACGGTGTAGGTAATGCTGCATGGAAGCCTTGGAAAAGTACACATAAAGATATTAGAACAAAGAAACTATCTGACTTATCTCCTGGAGATCTTAAGGAACTTAAAATGGAATTTATTGATGTAATGCATTTTGTTTTTAATGCAGGACTTGCAATAGGGGTAACGCCAGATGAATTGTATAACTACTATATCAGTAAGAATGAAGAAAACTGGGATAGACAAAAACGAGGATATTAATGCTATTAGATATTACACAAGAAGAAAGGACTCTTTACGTTTCTTACTATAACTTAAACGGTGAAACAAGATTTAAGACATACGATATACCAAGCGATGAAATGTTTAACTGGGAAGTATGTGATCCGAGAGATAAAAAGAAGGACGATAAAATAACAAATTGGGACGGAAGGCCTGTTGTTAAGAAAAGATCAAAGTTTTTAAACAAATTTAGAATGATTGAATTTGTTCACAATAACATAGATCGTTCTGATAAAGCACTTATATTCGGTTATCACTTTCCTAAAATATATTATGTGGATATAGAGGTTGAAGTTACTGATTCGTTCCCAGAACCTTCTAAGGCGGAGAATAAAATAACAACAATTTGTATTGTAACTCCAGCAAAACAATGTATTGTTTTAGCAACTAAAGATTTAGATAAAGCAACACAATCAAAGATACAGGATCAAATAGATGATCATTTTAAGAATATAGAACATGATTTTTCTTTTCACTTTAAGGTCTTTGAAAGTGAATACGATATGTTATATACGTTCTTAAAAACTTTTGTTTCAAAATTTCCAATGATGACGGGTTGGAATTATATAAAGTTTGACTGGCAATACATTGTAAATAGAGCAAGAAAAATTGGAATAGATCCTTCTATCTCTTCTCCTATTGGAAGATTATTTGGTAAAGATGAATTACCTTCTCATGTAGGTGTAATGGATTACCTCGATCTTTATGCTAAGTGGGACAGAACAGTTGATGTTAAAGAAGACTTAAAACTTGATACTGTAGGAGATGCCGTAGTAGGTATTAAGAAAATAAAATATGAAGGTACTCTCCAAGATTTATATGAAAAGGAATATCCTAAATATGTTTTCTATAATGCTGTTGATACTGCGTTAGTTTATCTTATACATGAAAAGATTAGGACTATGGAAATTGCTTTAACTATAGCTCATATGAGTAAGATTAGTATTTTTAAAGCAGCTTCTCCAGTTGCAATTACTGAAGCACTTTTATGTAGAAAATTATTAGATCATGGAAAGGTGATGGCAAAAGATTCCGAAATGAATAATAGAAAAAGCGAACAGTTTCAAGGCGCTTTCGTAAAGGAACCTATAACAGGTATGCATAACGCAGTAGCATGTTTTGACTTTGCTTCTCTATATCCTTCGGTAATGAGGCAGATGAACGTATCACCTGAAAGCTTTATTAAAAAGGTTAAACCTGAAGATAAGAACAACGAAAGGGCCGATGATAAAATTGTTGCTGTCACTGGGGCAGTTTATGAAAAGGAAGATTCTATTCTTAAGGAAATATTGACTGATTTATATTCACAGAGAAAGGAGTATAAGAAAAAATCCTTTGAACTTCAACAAAAGGCATATAAGATGGAAAAACAGGAGATTAAATAATTCCAATTTGACCGTGTCACAAATAAATAATAAAATGAATGGGCAGATGGTTAACAATCCAATTAACCTTTCTGTCTCTATTCATCATTAAAAAAAATTACAATATGAGTCAAACAAATAATCCTTCGTCCTTATTTACTGAAAGAATACCATATAAGCCTTTTGAATATCCAGAATATTATACTGAAGGTTGGCTAAAACAAATGCAAGCATTTTGGTTACATACTGAAATACCTATGCAAGGTGATGTAAAGGATTGGAAAGAAAATTTAACAGATGCTGAACGAAATCTTGTAGGAAATATTCTTTTAGGTTTTGCTCAAACTGAATGTGCAGTATCTGATTATTGGACTCAATATGTTACTACCTGGTTTCCTAAACATGAGATTAAACAAATGGCAATGGCATTCGGTAGCCAAGAAACTATTCATGCAACTGCATATTCTTATCTTAACGAAACACTTGGTCTTGAAGACTTCGAGGCATTTTTACATGAACCTACAATAGCAGATAAATTTGAAATGTTAATGTCAACTAATGCACCTTATACTCACGAAGACTTAGCAACTAATGCTGATGCAAGATTAGATGTAGGTACTTCACTTGCTATTTTCTCTGCATTTGCTGAAGGTGTATCTTTATACAGTTCATTTGCAGTCTTATACAGCTTTCAATTAAGAAACCTTTTAAAAGGAATTGGTCAACAAATGAAATGGTCAGTAAGAGATGAGTCTCTACATAGTAGAATGGGATGTCAGTTATTTAATCACATGTGCCAAGAATATCCAGAGTTAAGAGAAGCTGCCAGAGAATCTATTGAGAATGCTGCTAAGTACATGGTTGAAATGGAACTTAAGTTTATTGATAAAATGTTTGAAATGGGAGATCTTGAAAATCTTAAGTCTGAAGATCTTAAAGAATTTATTAAACATAGAGCTAACGATAAACTTAGAGAACTAGGTTACCAAGATGTATTTATAGTGAACCAAGAAATGGCTGAAAACCTGGAATGGTTTTACCACCTTACAGGCGGGGTTACTCACACTGACTTTTTTGCCTTAAGGCCTACTGATTATTCAAAGGCAGGTGAAGGTGACGATTGGGATGATATATTTTAAAAATTAAACTTATGAAAAATTACGCAAAACATTTAGGGTGGGAGATCGATGTTGATTTTCCACGGTGGGCTAACACTCACGAATATATTCAAACAATATCTAACGGATATTTACATAATGGCGAAAAACCTAAAGATGCTTATTGGAGAGTATCAACGACTGTTGCAAATAGGCTTAAAAAACCTGAATTAGCAACTAAGTTTTTTGATTATATTTGGAAAGGGTGGCTATGTTTAGCTTCTCCTGTACTTTCAAACACTGGTACCGAAAGAGGATTACCGATAAGTTGTTTTGGTATTGATGTTGCAGATTCTATCCAAGATATTGGTGCTAAGAATTTAGAGATGATGCTTCTAGCTAAACACGGAGGTGGTGTTGGTATCGGTATGAATCAAATTAGACCGGCTGGAGCAACCATAACTGATAATGGTACTTCTGATGGTGTAGTACCTTTTTGTAAAATTTACGATTCTGCTATACTTGCAACAAACCAAGGTGCTGTTAGAAGAGGTGCTGCTTCTGTTAATTTAAATATTGAACACGACGATTTTTTAGATTGGTTAGAGATTAGAGAACCTAAAGGCGATGTAAATAGACAATCTTTAAATCTTCATCAATGTGTACAGGTTGGAGATAAGTTTATGAGAAACCTTGAAGCAGGCGATAAAGAGTCAAGACAAAAATGGGCAGCCTTATTAAAGAAGAGAAGACAAACCGGTGAACCTTATATTATGTATAGAGGTAATGTAAATAAGCAAAATCCTGAAGCATATAAGAGAAATGGTTTAAAGGTTTATATGACAAATATCTGTTCTGAGATTGTACTTCATACTGATGAATCACATTCTTTTGTTTGTTGTTTAAGTTCTCTTAATCTTGCTAAATACGATGAATGGAAAGATACTGATTTAATTTATACCGCTACTTGGTTTTTAGATGGTGTGCTTGAAGAATTTATCCAAAAGGCAAAATACAGAAACGGTTTTGAAAACGCTGTTCGTTCTGCCGAAAAGGGTAGAGCAATAGGATTAGGCGTTTTAGGATGGCATACTTATTTACAACAAAGAGGTATCTCTTTTGAAGGTTTACCTGCGCAGTTTGAAACAAGAAGAATATTTGGTCAAATTCAAACTGAAAGTGAACAAGCATCTAGAGATTTAGCAACAGAATACGGTGAACCTCTTTGGTGTAGAGATACAGGAATGAGAAATACTCATCTTAGAGCAATAGCTCCTACTACATCAAATTCAAAATTGGCAGGTGGTATTTCGGCTGGGATTGAACCACTTCCTGCAAATGTGTATACTGAACAATCCGCAAAAGGTACATTTATTAGAAAAAATCCTGAGCTTGAAAAGGTGTTTAGAAAAATTGGAATTAATAATAAAGAAACATGGGATAAGATCTTAGCAGATGGTGGATCCGTACAAGATATCAAAGAGCTAGATAAGTGGGGATATGTACAAGGTAAATTAATTAAGATTGAAGAAGCAGGTGAATTAGATGATCCTATACCGTTAAAGGAAGTATTTAAAACATTTAAAGAAATTAATCAATTAGAATTGGTTAAGCAAGCAGGTATCCGTCAGCAGTTTATTGACCAAGCAGTTTCTCTTAATCTTGCATTCCCTAAAGAAGCATCTCCAAAGTGGATTAATCAGTGTCACCTTGAGGCATGGAAGCAAGGTATTAAGACACTTTATTATATGAGAACCGAATCTGTTTTAAGAGGTGATATTGCTGCTAAAGCGATGACTGAGTGCATTTCATGTGAAGGTTAGATAAATAATAAAAATAATTAAAAAAAGTTAGTGAAAAATTTTTTTTTCCCAATTAAATTGATTATATTTAAATATAAACTAAAAGCATGGAACTATTAAATTACGAAGGCTTTAACCAGCTAAATGAGGCAAAAGAAAATGCCACAATCAAAAAAATGGTATTGGACTTTGCTGAAAAGAATAAGAAAAGTACTTGGAAAGAATTGCAAAATTTGATTCTTACACACAAAGGTTTAGATCCTAAGGATAAGGCAAATAGAGGGCAATTCGCTTCCTATTTTTCTGGCGGCTCTTGGAGAGCAACTCGAGGAGGCTGGGATGCAAAGGATAGAGGTAAACATGGAAGAAGCGATTCCTCTCATGGACTTTTAATGAGACCTACTAAAAAGGACCCAAGATACTTAGAAAAAGATGGCAAGCATTATATCGTTAAGAAGTGGGACGGTGAGAGTACGTTGTAAAAATAAAAAGTACAATGGAATTATTAAATTTCGAAGAGTTCTATAGACTAAATGAGGTTAACACTGCAAGAAATTGGAAGGATTCTGAAAAGGAAGAATTTTTAAACTTACAGTACGAAAACTTAATTGAAGCCTTAGACTCATTAAAGAAACATAATGTAAAGGCATTTATTGACTGTGGTACCCTTTTAGGAATTTACAGAGATAAAAATCTTATACCTGGAGATTCCGATAGTGATGTAGGAATATTAGCGGAAGATATGAAACCTGATTATGTTGATGATTTTGCAGAAAATCTAACAAGTACAGGTTCTATGTTTTTTAAACCTGCTGAATTTATTAAACTACATGAAGATACAGGAGCAGATACATACGTTAATCCTAAAGGGTTTAAATACCAAATGAAAAAGAACGGCAGATTTAAGTCATTTAAGGGTAAACCTATTATGACTGATTTATTTTTGTATTACCCATACAAAAAAGATAGACTTTATTCGTATGTCTCTGATTATTTTAGAACAAAGGATGAATATGTAAGTGGTCCTTGTAAAAAACAAACGTGTAAAGGGTATTCATTTCCTTTACCTTGTAATGTCGAAGGTCATTTAGAAACTATGTATGGTAAAGATTGGACTACACCTAATCCTAAGTTTGCAGGTAACTACGAGAAAATGGATGTATATGGTGGCCCTCTTAAAACAAAGGATTTAGGCGGTAGGTACAAATATAATTTTAAGAATAATAATTACGAGATTAAATAAAAAGAAATGATAGGAATTATTTTAGCGGCAGGGTCCGGTCGAAGATTAAAAATCAATAAACCAAAAGGTCTTCTTAATATTGGCTCTAAACCTCTCATAGAGTATTCAATTCAAAACTTAAAACACGCAGGCATCAGAGAAATATATGTTGTCACTGGATTTGGTAGTGAACAATATAAATCATATTTTGAAAGACAGAAATTTAAAAACATCAATCTTATTCATAATCATGAATGGAGAGCATGTGGTTCAGGATATTCTTTACAAGTTTGTTTAAGAGAATTAAAAGATAAAGGTATCGAAGACGACTTGGTAATATTAGATAGCGATATTCTCTATAACGTTGATGAATTTATAGAATTTATTAAAGATGAAAATAAAGATGCTATATTAGCGACTAATGTACCTGATGGAAGACATGATGCATGTTACATTCAAACCGACTTAGGAAATAATCTTGTAAAGATAAGTAAAAATTTAAATGAATTATCTGTTAAGGATGATGATACTACCTGGGAATATATTGGGATAACTAAAGTATCTAATAAATCATTTAACGACTCAATCGAACATTATGATAATTGTATTAAAGAGCTTTCCTCTATTGATTTTGAATATGATTATGCTTGGCAAGAATTACCTAATGAATTTAAGATCATCAAATATAAAGATTACATTTGGAGTGAATCTGATGATGACGAACAGCTTCACTATATGATAACAAATACTTATCCTAAAATTTCTTTATTTTGATTAGACCTCTTACTAAAGATGAGAGTGCTTTCTATGAAAGGTTCATGGAATTAAAAAATGAAGCAGGCACTCACTCCCCATCTATACATAAACTGCTTTCTGAATTTCCTAAGGTTAAGATGCACGTTGATGCATGCTTTTTATGTAATCCTTATGCCTTTGATCTTTTTCATGAAAATCTAAAAAGAGTAAACCTAGAAAGGTATATAAAATTTTATCCTCCACAAAACGAGGAAATTGCTGAATTAATTTCTAAGTTCATTAATGTACCTTCTGATCATATTCTTATAGGTAACGGTGCAATTGAAATAATTGAACAACTTATTGGTAATTACTTTAGGGATAAAGAGATTGCAATTATTCTGCCTACCTTTTCAACTTATTATGAATCGACTAAGGAGCACTTAATACATTATTATCATCTAAAACATGAAAATGATTTTTCTTTAGATATTGATGATTATATAAATTTTCTTAAAGAAACTAAACCAGATGTTGTATTACTTGTAAATCCTAATAATCCAACTGGGACCGCAATATCAAAAAAGGATGTAATGAAAATTTATGATTCATTAGAACCTTGGCAAAACTTAATTGTTGACGAAAGCTTTATTCACTTTACACATGATGACGAAAGTATTGAACAAGAGGTAATAGGTAAAGATAACATTATTATCATAAAATCACTATCAAAGGATTTTGGTGTGGCTGGGATAAGATTAGGGTATTCAATAAATAAAAAATTCAAAGACTGGGCATTAAAAAATGCATTCTTATGGAACAGTAACGGTATAGCATATTACTTTACTACATTATTAGCGGATCCTAAATTTAAAAGTGAATATACCAAATGTAGAATAAGATATAATAAGGAAAGAGATTTTCTCTTTAAAGAACTTAAAAAAATTAAAGGTATAAAAACATACCCTTCATCGGCAAACTTTTTTATCATTGAAACAATTGGCTTTGATGTAAGTATATTATTTACAAGGTTATTTTATGAGTATGGTATTTATTCAAGAATTCTTAATGATAAGAAAGGTTTACATGGAAATTATTTAAGAATGGCATCTAAAGATAAATCTGAAAATTTTAAAATAATTAATGCGATTAAAAAGATAATGAAAAATGAAAAATAATTGGAAAGACATTTGGGAAAACAGAGTAGAAACTATTGAAAAGAAATCTCATACAGATTTACTTATTGCAAATGGGTATGATAATGAAAGAAGTCAATTAAGATCTGATAATTTAACAAAAGGCCAATCGTATTATTGGAAGCTTATAGATTTAGATAATAACGATACGGTTTATGAAATAGGTTCAGGTAGTGGAGCATTTTTATATCCTCTTTATGAAAAAGGACATATAGTAGGAGGTATTGATTTATCTCAAAATTTAGTTGATCTTGCAAAAGAAAATTTACCATTTGGTGAATGGGAACAAGGAGAGGCTATTAGTATCACAACAGAAACAAAATATGATCATGTTGTTTCATTTGGATGTTTCTTATATTTCCCTTCTTATGAATATGCCGAAGAAACTATTTTAAAAATGTTGGAAAAATCAAACAAAACCGTTTCTATATATGAAATCCCTGATGCAGACTATAAAGATCATTGTGAAAATATGAGAAGGGAAACTACTCCTAATTATGATACTAACTATGAAGGTCTTAAACACTTTTATTATGAAAAGCAATGGTTTATTGATTTTGCTAAAAAACATAATCTTCATTTAACTATTTTTGATCAATGTATACCTAATTACGAAAATAGCAAATACCGCTTTTGTGTGGTATTAAACCCTAACAGAAGATAAAATATATAAAACAAAAGAAAACGACATGGAATTATTTGAACAAATAAAAACATTAATAATTGAAGCAGAAGAAGATGTTTCAAAGTTTTACGAAAAAGGAAACAAAGCATCAGCCGTAAGAATAAGAAAGGCGATGCAAGAAGTTAAAAAACTTGCTCAAGATTTAAGAGTACACGTACAGGACACAAAAAATAATATGTAAAAGTTAAAACTTTTTTCGTTTTTTCCGTATAATTTATATACACCAGGACATATATAAAATAAAAAGTATGGAAAACAAAAAAGCAACAATTGCGTATTTTGCTGTAGGTTCGGCAATTAAATTTGACAAGAAAAAATTGTTAAGGTCGGACGGAACCTCGGAGTATTTCTCTACAATCCGTCTACTTTTAAAAAATCCTAATGTAGGTAGAATTTTACTTTTATCAAAAAGTGATTGGCGAAGAATAAGTGAATCACAAAGAAAGGAGATTGATCCTGAAGGTAAAATATTCGATCCTTACACTGTATTTCCAGAATTACATAATAGACCAAAACCTGATACTATTGATGAAAGACGTCAATATTATATCAGGTTTTATGAGATTCTTGAGGAGTCTGGAATTAAAGCAGATTTTGGTATCGGTTTTACTTCACAAGGATGGTCAACAACTGCATTGCCAGGTTTCTTAAATACACTTAAGCCACCATATAAACCTGTTAAATGTTTAGATATGACTTTATTTTATGCAAGTGAAGTTGTATATTATTTAAACAAGACTAATCTTAAATGGTGGTTATTAGCAACCGATCCTAGGTATGTTAAACCTTCCATGAGATATAGAGATATAACAAACTTACCACAAAAGGTATTAGGACAACAGGATTTTGATATTGATTGGTTTGGTGTAAGTGAACTTAAAAGGGATGCATGTTTAGAAAATGAAGGAGATTACATCACAAGAAATATTGTTTCTAGGTATAGTGGTATTGAAAAAATGAATCTTATTGACGGTGGAGTTCTTGAACCAGAGACAACAGATAAACCTCATAAGTTTACAATAGTTTCTATGCAACTCTCTGCTCCAACTGCAAAGGATGATTTAAGATTTAATATTTTGAAAGAATATGTATTAGATAGAGATCCTGAAAAAAAGGCCAGAATATTTGGTAAGTGGTCGGATTTCTTTAAAAAGGATAATCCTCAATTAAAAGGTTACATTGCGACTGAAGATTTAGATAAAACATTTGCAGAAACAAGATATACTTTAGTTTTACCAACTGCTGCAGGCTGGGTAACTTCTAAGTATGCTGAAATGTTACAGTTGGCGGTTATACCTTTCTTACATCCAGATTACGATACACAATATCATATTGTTCCAGAAGATCATCCATTGAGAGTTAAAGATGCAGATGATTTCTATAAAAAGATGGAATACTTTGATGCTAATCCTGATAAGAGAATTAAATTTGTACAGCATTTACAAGAATTACTTATTAGCGATGCATACACTGGTAAATTTATGTTAGACTTAATTAATAAAAGTTTAGAAGAAGTAGGTATAGATAAAATGTTACTCTCTGATGGCGAAGCTCTTTATCCTAAAAAAGAAAAAGAAGTAGAACCTAAACCTACGACAACAACATTATTTTAAAAATGATTAAAAGAAAGAAAAATGCAGTCGCGATAGGGGTATCTAACCTAGAGTGGGTAAATATCTTATTATCATATTATCCTAAAGACATAAGTGAAAACTTTGATGTCTATATGTTTGTTGATACAAAGAAGGTATCAATAGATCAAGTAAAGGATGTAATAAGTAATCATAGTGTACCTATATTTAATAATGCAACATTCGTTGATGTAGTTTCTCTATACGATCATTACATAAATAAACATGGTTATGAAGGTAAGTCAAAAGAGTTTTTACTTACACACGGCGCAATGTTTAAAATACTAATGCCAATATACCTCAACGAAAAGTACAATGTTGAAAGAACATATACTTCAGATGATGATGTTTTTATTTTTAAGGACTTAAGTTATCTTTTTACTAAGTATAAGGGATATGCATTTAAAAAGGAAAATCTTTTTATTTTAAGAAACAAAGATAAATACGATACTCTTGCTGCATTTAACGAAATGTTTGAAAGTGAATTTACATTAGAACAGATGAATTCGTTATCTCTTAATTGTGGAAATTTACTTTACGGTGTTGATCCTAAATTAGAATATTATTTTCAGAGATTTATGAAACATACATGGTCTCATCATATGTATTATGATTTTGAAGGATACACAAGTTGGACAGTAGAACAAAGGTTTCATCATTTTAATATTCATAGGTTAATGAAAGAAGGCTATAGTGTAGAGCCTTTTATCGGAGAAGATCTTAGATTAGTATTATCAATAGGAAAAAATCCTGATAAAAAATCCTTAAAAAGCAAAATGCCTGCTTTATTACATTATGCAGTAGGTAAAAAGAAACCTACATTTTTAAGATCATTCTTAACAGGTATTGAATGGAGGTTTGGTTTTAAGTATGAACCTAAATATGAATTAAAAGGAAAGTTATACTGCGATACAAGAAAATCATTGTTTTAAACAATCTTAATTTTTAAAGTAAAATAATAAAATAATAAAATAATAAAATATGGAAAAAAGATTTATTGTAACAACAACTATAAATTCGCCAACAGAAGCAACAATGAAATTCTGTAAAATTGCGAATCAACCTAGCCAAAAATGGACATTCTTAATTGTAGGAGATACAAAAACTCCTCATGAAGAATATCGTAAATTGGAAGATCAATTTAACAATGTAATTTATTTAGATCCTACTGAACAGGATAAATGTTTTCCTGAGTTATCAGAAACTATAGGATGGAAAACTATACAGAGAAGAAATATTGGTTTTGCTTATGCTTATGCAAATGGAGCATCGGTTGTAGCAACGGTGGATGACGATAATATTCCTTATGATAATTGGGGACAAGATGTTAAAATAGGACAAGAGGTAAACTATAAAGCTTACTCTTCTAAAAGAAGTGATTACTTTGATCCTTTATCAGTAACAGAAGATAACTATGTATGGCATAGAGGATATCCTATTCAACATTTACAAACAAGACATGAAGTAGAGTATAAAGGATATCAAAAGAAGGTATGTTTAGTACAAGCAAATTTATGGGACGGTGATCCTGATATTGATGCAATGGCTAGACTAACACATAAGCCTTGTGTAGATTACAAAGATATTGAAGAAGCTTACGGTTCAACTCAAAAGGCTCCTTTTAATTCTCAAAATACATTTTTAGCAGGGCAGGTAATGCCATACTACGCAGTACTGCCTTTCGTAGGTCGTATGGATGATATTTGGGGATCTTATATTCTACAACACCATTTTCCAGATTCTGTTATTTATGACGTAGCAACAGTCTACCAAGATAGAAATTTACAAGACCTTGTAACAAATCTTGAAAACGAAGTAATAGGATATAGAAATACTTTAGACTTTATCGAATCAGAAGGTGATTACGAAAAATTCTTCCCTGAGGAAACTCTTAAATTTTGGAATGCATATAGAAATACTATGTCTAATCCAAAAGAATTAGAAAATGCTAAGGAACATTTTGGGTCTAAGTATTTAGAAAGTATAACACAATAAAAATTAAATAAATGAAAACAGCATTAGTATTAGGCGGTGGAGGTTTTATTGGAAGCCACATGGTCAAGAGATTAAAAAAGGAAGGCTTCTGGGTAAGAGCAGTCGATTTAAAATACCCAGAGTTTGCAGAAACTCAAGCAGATGATTTTGTTCAAGGTGATCTTAGAAATCCTTTGTTGGTTGAAAAGGTAATGAACTGCCCTGTTCAACCTAACGAAAGATGGACTGAAGTTTATCAATTTGCTGCTGATATGGGTGGTGCAGGGTTTGTTTTTACTGGAGAGAATGATGCAGATATTATGCATAACTCTGCCCTTGTAAATATGAATGTAGCATACGAAGCAGCAAGAAGAAAAAATGTAGATGTAATGTTTTATTCTTCATCTGCATGTATGTACCCAGAACACAATCAATTAGATCCAAATAATCCTAATTGCACTGAAGACTCTGCTTACCCAGCAAATCCGGATTCCGAATACGGTTGGGAAAAATTATTTAGTGAAAGAATGTTTTTAGCCTTTGCAAAAAATTATGGCTTAAATGTAAGAGTAGCTAGATACCACAATATCTTTGGTCCTGAAGGTACCTGGGATGGTGGAAGAGAAAAGGCACCGGCTGCCATGTGTAGAAAAGCTGCACGTGCCGAGAAAGGAGGATCCCTAGAAGTATGGGGCCCAGGAACACAAACAAGATCGTTCTTATACATTGATGAATGTATCGAAGCAACCATTCGTTTTACAAGAGGAGATTTCGTAGGGCCAGTAAACATAGGTTCTGAAGAAATGATTGCAATTAATGATTTTGCAAAAATGGCAATCGAAGTATCCGGTAAGGATTTAAATATTTACAACATTGACGGAAAAGACTTTGTTAAAAAATATGGTCATAAATGTCCTATTGGTGTAAATGGTAGAAATTCAGATAATACGCTGTATGAAGAAAAGGTAGGATGGAAAGTATCTCAACCTTTAATCGAGGGTATGAAGAAAACTTACGAATGGATAGAAAAACAAGTTGCGGTTGAAGCCTTGATTAATAAAACCAAAGATGTTGTAAATGGATAAATTATTTTCATCCAAGAGAATAGAAGCAAGAAAAAGCCCTATCCACGGATGGGGTGTTTTTTCAAAGAGCTTAATTAAGAAGGGTGATGTATTAGAGCAAAGCCACGGTATGTTTATCGAAAGATCTAAATACGAAGCATCAAAAATAACACAACTTTACTGTAATGCTTTTGCATACCCAAAGGATGATGCTCATTCTGAAGTTATGGTACCTTTTGGATTAGGTTGTGTATTTAATACATTACCTAGAGAAAAATGTAATGCTGATTGGTACTTTGATGAAACAGAAAGGATTATCGTTTTTTATGCAATTAAGGATATTAACCCAGATGAAGAAATATTTATTGATTACTATAATGAAATGCTAAAGTGGGAAAAATTAAATTTAAAAATATGAAATATGCTACTATAATACCTTTAATAGGCGGTATGACAGTTGCTAATAAACAGGCAACTGGGGATAACCCTGAGTTTTTAATTAGCTGGGACGCCTTTAATAAAAACGATTCTCATATACAAAGTTATTTACCTGAAGTTCCTAATTACATTATACCTGAAGATGAGGAAGATTTAACGACACCTGATTTAAAAGAAAGATATCATGGTAAGTTAGACTTTGTTAGTACGGTGTGTCCTTGTGCAGGATTATCAATGTTAAATAATGCAAGAGGCAGTGAATCTGCAAGAGGTAGTGATGCTGCACAAAATGATTGGATGTATAAATCTGCTCATTATGTTTTGGAAAACTTTGCACCTAAAGTATTTTGGGGTGAAAATGCACCAGGACTTTATACTAAAGTTGGTTCGGGTGTTAGAACAAAACTTAGAGAAATAGCAGCACAATATGGTTATTCATTTAGTATCGTTAAAACTGATACATATTTACATGGTATACCGCAACACCGTAGAAGAACTTTTTACTTCTTTTGGAAAGGTAAAAATGCTCCTATATTTGATTATATGGAAAGAACTGAGAATTCTTTAGACCTTATAGAATATCTTGCTCAGGTGCCAGAAGAAGCATCATACCAAGATCAGTTTTTTACAAGAGATCATCCAGTTACAGATTGGAAGCTTTACGAATATGTTTTAGAAAAAACTGGTATGACTGATCTAGAATTTAGACAGAGCTATGTAGGCGCTCTTTATCATTACATAAGTAAAGCAGGCTGGGTTGAAGATGCAATGGCATGGATGGATAAAAATTATCCAGATTACGAAGGTGAAGAAAGATTAAAACTTGATCATATTAAAAGAAAGTTGGAAGACGGCAAAGGCTTTTGGGACAGCAGTCCATTTTTTGTAGGACAGTATGTAAATGCAATTATTGGAAAAAATATGCATGTATTAGTGCACCCTACTGAAGATAGATTTTTAAATATTCGTGAATGTATGCACCTAATGGGATTGCCTCATGATTTCGATATGAACGTATCACCTGGGTGCTGGAATCACATTGCACAAAATGTACCAGTGACAACTGCTAAAGCATACACTGAACAGGTAATTAAATTTATTAATGGTGAACTTAGAGATAGCGGCTGTTCGTTTTTAATGCAAGATAATGTTGGGCAAAAAATAACAGAATCAGATAAAGAAATTTCTAAAAAGAATGTAACATATAAAACTAATCCTATAATATGAAAAACTTATTTAAGGCCACACAAAGAGTTACCAAAAATGATAGAGAAGAACTAATATCTCAAACTGGTAAAACTATTTGGTTGACAGGATTATCAGGTTCAGGTAAATCAACAATAGCAAATGAACTTGCTGTTAAATTACATAATGAAGGTAAGTTAGTTTATATTTTAGATGGTGATAATATTAGAATGGGTCTTAATAAAGATTTAGGGTTTTCTGATAACGACAGAAAGGAAAATATTAGAAGGATATCTGAGGTTGCAAATTTAATGACCGATTTAGGTGCTATAGTTATTACAGCTTTTATTTCGCCTTTTGAAAACGAAAGGCAAATGGCCAAAGACATAATAGGTAAAGATAATTTCACCGAGGTTTACATCAAAGCAGATTTGGAAGTTTGCGAGTATCGTGATTCTAAAGGCTTATATAAAAAAGCTAGGGCTGGTGAAATACCTATGTTCACTGGAATTGATTCACCTTACGAGGAACCTAAAAATCCTTGTATAATAATTAACACAGGCTTGGCGAGTATTGAAGATTGTGTTAAATTTATTTATGCAAATTTATGAATTGGAAAAAGAAAAATCATGGCGGCGAACCTACTAAAAACAAAGATAAAAATATCTTTTAACACAGAAGTATAAACAAAAATAATTATTATGGCAAAGAAAAAGTATCCAGACAATACAGTTTACAATTATGAAACCGAAGAATTTGATGCTAGTAAAAAGCCTTACCCCACTTCACTAGGATCTCCTAATTTTAAACCTGTTTCGGTTGATAAAGAAACATCTCACAAGGCAGAGAATTATTTTAGTTCAAGATTTAGTGAACTAAAAAAGGAGTACCAAAAACTCGTAGAAGAGTATAATTGGACAAGCTTAGTATATGAAGCCGAATGCAATTACACACCTTTAACAGGAGAACCTTATCATTTATACCAAAGAAAGGACAAGAGTTTATTTCTTAGTCTTATTGAACCTTCTCAATGGAAACAAGATTACATAGATACTTTTGTTTTACATAATAATGGTACATGGGAAAAAATAAATTTAGGTGATGCATAAACAAATGTATACAACTATAGTATAATAATAAATTTAAAAAATTAAAAAATGATGGAAACTACATTAACCAAAATTGACAGTCACGGTTTAACAGGCTTTGTTAAGAAACTTTTGCCGATTGACAAATTTATATTTTTGAAAATTTCAAAAGAAGGAACAGTATCATCTGTTTATTTTCCTGAGAGAGATGCTGTTAAATTGGCAAACACTCCAACCGAAGACTTATTTGAAGGTGAAATTGATAATCCTATCAAAGTAAGTTTTTACAACGGGTCAAAAGTAATTGACGCATTATCTCATTTTAATGGAGATCTTAGAGGGAGAATTAAATTTAATGAGATCGATAATGAATGTATGGCAAGTGATTTTATATTGGAGAATGATAATCTTCAAATTAATTTAGCTTGTGCCGATCCATCTCTTTCGTTTATGGAAATGAGTAAAGAAGAAATCCAAAGAGCGTTTGATACTGATGCTAAATTATTCGAATTTGATTTACTTACTACTCATGTAGCAAAAATGAAATCTTTATTTTCATTAGAAAAAGAAGAGGATACATTTACATTATATGTAAGTGATAAAGGAATATCTGTTAAAGGAAGTTCTTATGACGCTGCAATATGTTCTCAATACGAAGGCGATGCATCTCTTGGAGAACAGGTAGTTATTTACAAAAAATACATCAACTTATTAGACGGTGAAAACTATAAAGTGATGGTTTGTGATAATAAAGTTGTATTTAGATCATTAGATACAAATACTCTCCTAACTGTAGCAGTCGCTATTACCGACGAAGATTAAAGTATATTTTTAGTGAGCAAGGTCCATAGCATAATTGGGCCTTGCTTTTAAATTTTTAAAAAACATGACTGAACTCCAGCAAATTAAACAAGAAGCAAGTAAGTATTACAATTACGAACAAGCCGTGAAGTTAATGTTGAATTCTATATACGGCGCATTTGGTAATCAGTGGTTTTATTTCTTTAACGTTGATATTGCAGAAACTATTACACTACAAGGTAAAGATGCAATTTTATATACTGAGAAATTAGTCAATAAGTACTTTAAGGATTTTTGGATTAACGATAAACAAACTCACGCTGCATTAGGAATAACAGTTAAAAATAAACCTGAAAAACCAGTAGGTATTTATATTGATACAGATTCAATTTATATGTGCTTTGATGAAGTTATTAAACACACAAACTGGGAAGGCGACTCTAAGGAATTTATTCTTAAACTTTATGAAGTAAGATTAAAAGAATATATTGAAAAGATTCTACAAAAATATGCAGATAATAATAATGCAGAAAACTTTTTATCTTTTGAAATGGAATCTATTGCAAAAAATGCAATTTGGTTAGCCAAGAAAAAGTATATGCAAAATATTGTTTGGAAGGATCCTGATTTACATTATGATGATCTTAGTAAAATTAGTGCAAAGGGCTTTGAGATTATCCAATCGTCTACTCCACTTTTTGCAAGAGAAAAACTTAAGGAACTATTAACATACATATTTTCGGTTGAAAAATTAAGTATGAAAGATTTGGTAGCAATCCTCAAAGATATTAAAAGGCAATTTAAATTAGCAAATACTGATCAAATAAGTTTTTCTAGAAAGGTTAATAATTACCAAAAATATATCACTAATGATTATGATGAATTTGAAATTGCTTTAAGATGTCCTATTGGTGTAAGAGCGGCAGGTTATCATAATTATCTTTTAAACAATAATGCAAACATGAAAGGTAAGTATCAACCTTTAGGTAATGGTGAAAAATGTAAAATGTATTTTACAACTGACCCGGTATCAAATGTATTTGCATATGCACCTGGAGAAAGACCGTATGAATTCGCACCTGATGTTGATTATGATACTCAATTTGAAAAAGCAATTTTGGATCCTATTAACCGAGTGATACAGGCAATGGGATTTAAGGCTCTTAATAGAAATCTCATTTATACATCAGCAGTATTTTAATGATAAAAAATCTAAAACAAATCATACATTTATTTGTATAAAAATAAACAATTTAAAATGGCAAAAGAATTTTCATTTTCAGACTTAAATAAGGAAATGTCGAAAATATCAGAGTACGGAGATACTCTTGATAAATCAACAATATCCGAAATTGATCATTACATACCGACAGGTAATTATCATTTAAATGCATGTTTAACAGGATCACTTTTCGGAGGATATCCTAATAACAGAACAGTCGCATTAGCAGGGCCAAGTGGTACAGGTAAAACTTATCTTGCATTAAATGCAATTAAACAGGCACAAAAACTAGGTTATAGTATTATCTTTTATGATTCAGAAAACGCAGTCGACAGAGATCTAGTAGAAAAATTTGGTATTGATAGTGCAAGGTTTAGATATGAACCTTGTAATACTGTACAGGAATTTAGAAGTTCTGTTACAGCAATTACCGATGTATTAATTGAACAAAAGAAAAAGGGTGCAGAATTACCTAAGATTATGATTGTCTTAGATTCTGCCGGTAACTTGGCAACACAAAAAGAAATAGATGATGCTAAAAGCGGTAGTAGTAAGGCTGATATGACAAGAGCAAAATTACTTAAGTCTACATTTAGAATTTTGATGACAAAATTTGGTATATGTAAAATACCTTTCTTATTTACAAACCACACCTATATGACCCAAGATTTATTTGCTAAGCAAGTTGGTGGCGGTGGTACTGGTCCTGAATACGCAGCATCTATTATTTTGTTTTTAGGTAAGGCAAAGTTAAAAGAAGGCACTGAACAGACAGGAATTATTGTAACGGCTAAACCTAATAAGAACCGTTTCGCAAAGCCTATTCCAATTAAATTCCATCTTTCTTTTCAAAAAGGTATGAATCCTTATATTGGACTAGAAGAATATATTAGCTGGGATATATGCGGTATACAAAGAGGTGGCTGGTTAACTGTTACACAATACGAAAAACTTTCTGATGCAGATAAGGAAAAATGCAGAAGACATGATTACGTAGATGATAAAGGAAATGAAAAATATTGTTATTTTCAACCTAAAGATACCGCGAGAAAACTTTGTGTTAGGCATCTAAATGATTCTGTTGAATTAAATAGGCTTTATACCTCTGAGGTATTAACTGATGAAGTACTTCAACAATTAGAACCTGTGATTGCTGAAAAGTTTAAATATGGTACTGAAGAAATTGATGTTAACGAATTAAATGACATAATAAATACAGAAGATCATGTTGAAGAAAATGCTTAATCCTGAAAATCTGAAGGTTAAGTATATTTTAGAAAATCATTCTTCTCTTAAATCATACCCAGACCCTGAAGATATCTTATATGAATACATAAGAGACTATTGTAATAAACCAAAGGCAAAGAAGATAGAATTTACCGATGTATCTCTTAAAAAGTACTATGATCTTACCGATGAAAAGGTTACCGAAATAGTTTCGTATTTAATAGATCATGGTTTTCTTAAAGAGGTTAGAGGTAATAGTGCATATAGCACATATCAAATAATCAAAAACCCATATGAGCTTTCAGAATAAAAGAAGTCTTGTTATATTTAATTAAAATATATGAATGCAAATACAGATCATGAAAAAATATTCTTTAACTATTTCTTAAAGAAGTCTCATTACCTAAAGACGATTAAACCAGGTTTCTTTAGTAATGGAGATATTGATCATCTTGCAGGTTTAGCAAAGAATTTCTTTATGTCTTTTGGAGAAAGCCCTTCAAAGGAACAGATGAAAGCAGTCGTATCAGATGATACAACAGAAATCCCTGATGATATTGTTGAACAGGTGTACTCTGTTAATTTAGCTGAATACGATGATGATTGGTTAAAGAGAACTGGAGAATCCTGGGTTAAATGGAGACATTTTGATAAACAACTTATCAAAACCATTGAATATGTAAAAACGCAAAATGTATCACCTGATAATGTTGAGGATGTAGTGCAAAGGGCCATTAGCATGATATCAACTGATGGGTCATTAAACTTTGATGCTGATTTAGGTTTAGATTTCTTTAATCCTGAACACCACATACAGAGAAAATCATCAAAGATGGAAACAGGATGGTCTTTCGTTGATAATGTTTCAGGCGGCGGGTACGATACTAAATCTTTAATCGTTTATGCAGGTGAACAGAACATTGGTAAATCTATTTGGTTAGCAAACGATGCTGCTAATTTTATTAGAATGGGACATAATGTAGTTTTCATAACAGCAGAAATGTCAGCACAAAAGGTTCTAAAAAGAGTAGGAGCAAATCTTTTAGATATACCTATGATGGAATACGATCAAAAATCAGCAAACAGAGATTTTATGAAGCGTAGATTAGAAAGGGTGACCAGAGGGATACTTCCACCGGGTAAGTTATTCGTTAAGGAGTTTCCAACATCACAGGCTACAACCCTTGATATAGAAGCTTACATAAAGGAGTTGGAAGAAGTACAAGATCATAAAGTAAATGTATTAGTTGTTGATTATATAAATATTCTTGCAAATTACAGGAATCCTAATACTGAAAATACTTATATGAAAATTAAACAAATTGCTGAAGATCTCAGAGCAATGGCAGTTAAACACAATATGTTGGTAATTTCAGCAACACAAATTAACAGAGGTGCCTGGGATGCAACTGAGGTAAAGATGGAAAACATTGCAGAATCTGCAGGTCTTGCGCATACGGCTGATGTTATGTATGCTCTTATACAAGATAGTATGATGCATGCAAATAGAGAGTATTGGTTAAAGGTACTTAAGATAAGAGATGGTCAAGGTAAAGGCAATCGTTGTAGATTTAGTATTGATTATGATAAAATGAGATTAAACGAAACTGAAGATATATCATTTTAAAAAAGAAAATTATGGCACAAGATAAAATATTCAATAACAATTACGGTTCATCTGAAGTCGATCACAGAAAAATAGAATTTACTGTTGCTCCTGCCTTTGGTAGTAGTATGGACCCAGACGATAGGATTCATTATGATCTTTTACTCAAAAAAATTGATGAACTTATTATAGGTTCTGAATTTGAGGAATTAAATAAAGTAACAGAAAAAGGTGTTGCAAAAAAACTTAATAAAGTTCAGATAAACAAAGTTTATTTTTACATCATAGATAAAATTGGAAATGCTCATACGAGGATAGATTTATTTGGTGTATTATCTGATTACTTTGATGTTTTTCCAAACAAGTTTTACAATTCTCTTTCAAATAAATTTAAGGATGAGCTAATAATAGAGCTTGATAAAAAATACAATATTTTGGAAAAGAAAAAAATTAGAAAATTGTTCTAATTATGGCAAAGAGAATATGGATGGTTAGTGATACCCATTTGGGGTGTAGAGCAAATTCGGTTATGTGGATTAAATTAATTGAAGACTATTTCTTTGATTTTTATATACCGATGGCTAAAAAGAATTATCGAAAAGGTGATGTACTTTATCACTTAGGCGATGTTTTTGATAATAGACAAAGTTTAAATCTTGCTGCTCAGAATTTAGGAATTAGAATATTTGAAGAACTCTCTAAAATATTTCCAGAAATACATATCATTGTAGGTAATCATGATATTATGAGAAAAAACTCAAATGATATTTCCTCTGTTGATTGTCTTAAATATATCCCTAATGTAACAGTACACAAAGAACCTAAGGTAATTAAATATGAAGATGCTAAATGTTTACTTATGCCTTGGCGAAGAGATAGTGATCATGAAAAGGAGACACTTAAAAAATTTAAAGATGTAGATTATCTCTTTTGTCATACTGAAACGCAAGGTGTACAAACAAGTCCTAGTACGAAACATTTACATGAAGGTGGTAACACTGTTAAAACATTTTCAAAATTCAAAAGAGTATATTCAGGTCATATTCACTATAGACAAGAAAAAGGTAATTTTATTCTTGTAGGTAATCCTTACGAAATGACAAGATCGGATAGAGATAATCAAAAAGGAATATACATATTAGACCTTAATAGCGGAGAACATGAATTTATTGAAAATAACTATTCTCCTAAGTTTAAAAAGTACTACATTACCGATATTCTTGAAAGAAGAATGGGAGACCTTAAAAAGGAGTTTAAAGGAAATTTCGTAGACATCTTAATACCTTCAAACATTTTAGGGAAGTACAACATCAATAGGTTTATGGATTTCTTTGATGGTGTTGCAAGAAGATTAGAGCCTAGAATATACGATGAAGAAAATATTAATCAATTTGAGGATGGCACCGTTTCTGATTTTAATGGCCAACTTAATTTATTAAAAATATCAAAAGATTATATTGATTCTCTAGATTATGATGATGATTTAAAGGATAGATTAGTATCATCTGTTATGAATCTATATAATGAAACTTTAACACCTAGCTATGAAGATAATTAAATGTGAATTTAAAAACTTTGCCAGTTATGGTAATAGAATACAGACATTAGAATTTGAAAAAACTGAAAGTGACTTATATTTGGTTTTAGGTGGTAATGGTGCAGGTAAGAGTACTCTTGCTAAAGTTATTACATATTTATGTTATGGTAGAAATGATGGGGCAAATCTAAAAGACTTACCTAATCGGGTTAACTCAAACTTATGGGGTAAAATAACATTAGAAACAAAAGGTAATGTTGTAGAGATTGAAAGAGGTATATCACCTAATGTTTTTAATGTCAAAATTAACGGATCTGATTATGATGTTGCAGGTAAAGCTAATATGCAAGATTTTTTAGAATCTGAAATATTTGAAATACCTTATCATGTATTTAAGAACGTGATCATTTTATCGGTTAATGATTTTAAGTCATTTATTACAATGTCTCCTTGGGATAAAAAACAAATCATAGATAGAATATTTGGTTTCTCTGTAATTAATGAAATGAGAGAAATCGTTAAAAGTAAAAAGAAGGTTATTATTGATGATATTAAAACTTTTGAGGATGAGATTAGAACTCTTGATGATTCTATTAAATCTGTCATTGAAAAAATCGATCAATTTGAAGCATCCAATAAAGAAGAAGGTGATAAAAAATTAAAATCACTAAAGGATAAACTTTTAACGTTAAATGATAACCGTAAAAAACTTAAAGACATTAATGTTAATGTTAAAGAAAAAATTAAACTTGCAGATTTAAATGTTAAGGAGAAGACTAAGGAATCTTTGGAAGCTTCTAATGAGTTAAGAAGATTAAAAAAGGATATTAAATTATACGACAATAACCAGTGCCCTACATGTACTGCTCCGTTAAATACAGATTATCATAAAGATATTAAAAATTCAAAAGAACTTAGAGTAAAGGAAATTCAAAATTTAACACAATCTTTAGAAACTGAAGTTACAGTATCAGAAACAAGTTTAACTTCTCTTAGAGAAAAGGGTAAAAGTATACTTGTTAAATTAGGTCAATTAGAAACTTCAATGGAATCATATAAAGAAGAGGTTATTAAATTAGCCAATAGCGATGATAATCAATATAATCAATTAAAACAGTTGGTTAGTGATTTTACTACTAAGAAAGAAGTAAAGGATAGTGAACGAATGGTTAGTGAAGGAGAAACTAACTATCTTACCATACTTGAAAATATAATGGGAGAGGACGGTATTAAAAATTTAGCAGTTCGTTCAATCTTACCTTCATTTAATAATCATATTATGATAATGGGTAAAGAAATGGGAATTCCTTTTGGTATTAGATTTGACGATAAATTTAATTGTACATTACATCACATAGGAGAAGAGATAAGTCCTAAGACTTTGAGTACCGGAGAAAAGAAAAAGGTTGACTTTGTAATTATTATGGCTTTAATTAAAATGATTAAGATGAGGTTTCCTTCATTAAATATTTTATTTTTAGACGAAATATTTTCTTCTATTGATGCTGATGGAGTTTACCATATAATAAATATACTACATAAGACAATACAAGACATAGGTTTAAATACATTTGTAATTAATCATACGGTTTTACCTAGTGAGTATTTTGACAAAAAGTTAGAGATTACAAAAGGCGGCGGATTTAGTGAATTTACTATTGAAAAAATTAACTAAGATTCTTTGTGAATAAATAAAAAAAGAATTAAGTCAAGTGTCAGCATATAATGAAGAATTTAATAAAGACAATGTTGTATTAAGATATATTATTGTCGCAATGTTAGCTGAGCTTAAGAGCAAAATCTACTATTACAACCAAATAGACGAAGATACTAAACAAAAAATCGACATTCCTTTCTATTATTCAATATCAGGAAACGAAAGATTTTTATTAGATAACTTTTTATATGATACAACTGAAAATGGTGAAGCAGTTGGTGATTATGAAGTTGTACCTAGAGGAATTGCTGCATTAAGTTCAATGTCAATACAATCTGCAAATCTTACCAATAAGTTTGTTAGGTCTGAATTTGTTAGAGAAGTTGAAGGTGAATTAAAAACCTTTTCTTTAATGACTGCATACTTACCTGTAACTTTAGGATTTGATATAACTGTTGTCTGTTCAAATAATCTTGAAATGTTAAAAGCAACAGAGGCAATCGTAAGTAGGTTATATAAATCACAATCATTTTCTGTTGATTTAGGAATGTTTAAAGTACAGGCTGCAATGGTTATACCTGAGGACTATAGCCAAGAACGACCTTTTGAATATGCTCTTAATGACAAGAAAGAATGGAAGGTTACATTTTCATTAGAAGTGCAATCATTTATACCTGTGTTTGAGTATGGAATTCCTTTAAGTGAAATATCATTACTTGTTAAGAATAGTAAAGATAATCCTAATAGAGAAGGCGTTGGTGTGTATCGAAATGGTGGAATTTATTTTGGTAATGTGATGGAGGAATTTGGCACAAGTATTGATAATATTAAAAGATCACCAGATAACGGTTTACTTTCAAATCAGTCATACAATGATCCGTCAAAAGTTAATACGGGTCCTATTTACAATGAAGGAACAATCAATTCACAAAAACCTGAAGATGAGGACGATGAAAGTAAAACTTGGAGAAATGCAGATGGCACAAATGATAAAGGCGCACAAGATAATATTAGTGATTAAATAATCTAAGTAGGATAGAATATATAAAACAAATTAAAACACAACTATGACAAAAATTAATGAAAGTCAAACTCAAGTGTTATTAAACGGTGGAATAATACCGCAACATCATAATGATAACTTAATAACATTGACTGCTGAGTTTTTTAAGAGTGGAAAAACCGATGCTCAAGTATTAGCAATTTTATGTGGGATGGGAGTTCCCCAATCGTGGGCAGAAAAGGCTATTTCAGAATATGCAAAGCTAAAAGGGATGACTGAAAATACTAATAACCAAAAAAATCAAACAAAAATGCAATTTACATTAACTGAACTTTATGGAAGAGTAACGGACACTCTAAATAAACTAAAAGAAATGAAAGCTGCCGATAGTGGAAGAATATCTTATTCTGCTGATCAGGCTATTAGAGTATTGGAAGGTACATTATCAAGATTCCCAGTCTCTCTAAAAAATGCAGATCTTAAAGAAGTATCTGAAGAAATTGAAAATTCTGCATCTCCGATGTTAAAGTTTTCAATCGCTAAAGAATTACATAGAGGAGCATCTACCTTTGAATGGGTTAATCCTATTAAAGAAATGTTAAACTACATTGAATCTGTGTATACAAATAACACATTATATTTCCAAGTAAGTGAAGCATGTGATACTGCTCATAGAAAAGGTGGAAAGCTTTACGAAAAATTAGGAAATGATTTATCTAAAATCTTAACTGAATCTTCTGATAATATTAAAAATGCATTTTTAGCAGTATCAAGTAAACACCCATGGTCACCAGAATGTAAATCAATAGTAGAATCTATTTCAGTAGCTCAACAAAAAGTTTACGAACAAGAAGGTGGGAAGATTGTTAACATTTTATCTCCAGTTATTTCAGAAGGAGAAAAACATACATTTAACTTGTTTGGTAAGAATTATACAACGGATGGTAAGACCGTTTCTGAAACGGCTGTTAATGATTCAAGATATAATGCTGTCCTAGAAGGTTTAAATATTTGTTCTCGTGAAAGTGATGAATTAAATATTTACGGTCAAAATGATAAAACATTTACAATCAACTTAGCTGAAGGTAAGATTAATTTAGGAGAAATTGATTTAACAAATTCATCTGTTATTGAAATTAAAGAATCTTTGTTAGGTACTAACTTTTTTAACTATAGAGAAAATTACAAAATCGATACAGTATGTCGATTAATTGAAAATTTTGATATGGTAGCTGAAATGGATGATATCCTTTCAATTAATTCTTTAACCTTTCCTTCATTATTTTTAACTATGATTTCTGTTGAGGAAGGTGTTTATATGAATAAGATTAATGGCGGAATGAAAATGAATGAAATGAAATTCTATTCTTCTGCAAGCGAAGCTGTTAAAGCTGCAAAAGAGTTTATCGGATATGATGTTTCTCTTTATGTTGCTGAGAAATTAGAAGCTGAAGGAAATCTTGAAATTAGAAATACTGAAAATAGAAAAAAGATCCAAGAAATGATCGATTTTCTTGAAAGTAAAAAATCTGAAATTACTTCTGCTATTACAAGAGTAGGAGAAACTCCAGAATTAAAAGAAGCTTTAGGCTTAGTAAGTTCTGAAATTGAAACAAAAGAAAAGGAATTACAATCAACTTTTATTTCAGAAAAAAAAAGTAAGACTTACTATTTAAACCAAGGTTACGTTGAAGGTGATCTTGCATCAGATATCGACGGTATGAAAAAAGGCCAAAAAGTAATGGTTAATGCCGAAGACTATTCTAAATTAGGAGATGAAGAACTAATTGATGTAATTGATCCAAAGACTGACAAATCAACGTATGTTCGTAAAGATGCGTTAGAGGTTAAAATTTAAGAGGCACCAATTTAATATTTTAATAAAAGACCGGATGGTGAAACATTCGGTCTTTTCTCGTGTATAAAAATAAAATTAAATAATATGCCAAGAAAAAGGAAATATCTCAATAATAGGGATCTCCTTGAAGAGATAGTTAAATCTCAAGAACAGGATGAATTAACCCCTAAAGCTTTAAAGATGTTAATGTTGCTTGCTGAAAAATCTTCTGCAAAATTAACATATAGAAACCCAGAAGATAGAAAGGATTGTATAGCATGTGCTTATATGGATCTTTATAGATATTGGAGAAACTTTAATCCAGAAAAAAGTAATAACGCATTTGCATATTTTACTGAAATTGCAAAAAGAGGTTTTGCAAAAGGGTGGAATAAATTACATCCAAAAAAATATGGAGGTACTATTTCAATGAATAGTGGAGATGGTATCTATTCTATATAGGAATTTAGAATATGAGTATTAAAAAGGTTAAACCAACTGCGAAGTCAGGATTTAAACAAGGTTACTATAAACTTAAGAATCCTAATAAGTATCAAGGCCCTATGCCGATAATATACCGAAGTAGTTGGGAACGAAAGGTTTGTCATTGGTGCGATCACAATGCTGATGTTATCAGATGGACCTCTGAACCTTTTTCGTTAAAATATTTTAATCTTTTAGATAAAAAATTCCACAAGTATTATCCTGATTTTTATATTAAGCTAAGGAGTATGAATAAAGACACTGGTGAATATACATATCAGGATTACATTGTTGAAGTTAAACCTAAGGCTCAGTTAAAGAAACCTACGCCGCCAAAAAGAAAAACTAAAAAGGCATTAGAAAATTACAAATGGGCTTACGAAACATATGTAAGAAATCTTTGTAAAACTGATGCATTACAGAAAGCAGCAAAAACTCGTAATTTTAAAGTAATGTTGTTAACTGAGGATTCAAAACTATTTAAGTAATGGTAAACTTTTTAGAAAAAGTAGATACATATTTAAAAGAAAACGGCGGTAGAGCAAGTGCTTCTAAAAAAACTTTTCCAGAAATGGAAAGGGAGATTAAAACTAACGGAGCAGAAAGAAGTGATGGTTTATTGGAAAAAGGTAGAATGTATGCATTCAGATACTTTACTCCAAATGAAATGATGTTTGATACTTACCCTGTTGTAATAGGATTAGGTAAAAGTATTGACGGTCATCAATTAGGTATTAATTTACATTATATGCCTTATTTGACTAGAGTACAATTCGTTAACACTTTTATTAATTCATATAGAACTGCAATACATGAACAGACAATAGGCGGAAAGGCAAATAACGTTAAAAAACAAAGTGAATTAGATATTGTTGATTATTACCAAATAAAAAGAGCATTTGGTAGAATGTATAATATGACATATGCGACAAGACAGTATGATTTATCAAGAATGAGAAACCCTATTTGCTTATCGTATGAAAATTGGCATATAGGAACAATTAATGATGAAAACTTTTTTAATGGTACAAATATAAATGAAGCGCAATCTAACTACTTTAAGAAGTAATATATAATTTAACAAAAAGAAAACTATGTCAGGATTTACAGAAAGACGAAGAGGTCCATTAACACAGAGCAATCCAGTTAGAAGATTATTAAAAGATTTATCTAATTTAGGTATGGCTTATGATGATATGATTCTTCGTAACTCGAGAGCCGTTGGTTTTACTGAAAATCAAATGGGTTATACAATGAACCCCATGGGCGCTGATAATGAAGACATTTGGTCAGCATTTGCTGCACTCTCATTAACAGATACAAGTCTTAAAAAGAATATATCATTCTTTGATAAGGATTATGAAAAGAAACGCGATCAGTTAAGAGTGTTTGCTGTCCAGGATGAAATTGAAGAAATCCTAGATACATTATGTGATGAGGCTGTAGTTTTTGATGATAGTAATTATTTTGCATATGCTTCATTCCATGGTCAAATTTCAAATGCAATAGACGACGAAATAAACGATGTATACAATAACATATATCAATATTTTGGATTTATGGATGCATTGGCACCTTGGAATTATTTTAGGAAATTTATTATTGACGGTTTCCTTGCATTCGAAATTGTCTATAACGATAAACAAACAGAGATAATTGGTTTTAAGGAATTAGATCCTATATCTCTTATGCCTGCAATAGACCCTGAAACTGGAAAGAAAATGTGGGTTCAGTATGCAGGTCAAGGTAATAAAGAAAGAAACCTTTGGGATTCGCAAATAATTTATCTTTCATACTCTCAGGTTAATTCACCACAAAGAATAAGTTATGTTGAGAGACTTATTCGTTCATTTAACCTTTTAAGAATAATGGAAAACACCAGAATTATCTGGGCCGTATCTAATGCATCGTTTAAAACTAAATTTATTATACCTGTTGGTGGTAAATCTAAAACGAGAGCAAAACAATCTCTTAGTTCACTTATGACAAACTATAGAGAGGTTGTTGATTTTAATTATGATACTGGAGAAATTTCAACAAATGGAAAACCAATGATTCCTTTTAATAAAGAATATTGGTTACCTTCAAAAGATGGAGAATCTCCTGAAATTGAAACTGTTGGTGGGGATGGTCCAGATTTAGGTGATACAGAATCTCTTAAATATTTTGCCGACAGATTAAAAATTGCATCTAAGATTCCTTTCTCTAGGTTTGATAGAGAAGGTTCGAGTACATATGACATGGAAGCAAGTGGAGCGCTAAGGGATGAAATTAAATTTTCAAAATTCATAGATCGTCTAAGATCAATATTCCAAGAAATAATGGTTAAGCCAGTATATCTTCAAATGATACTTAATCACCCTGAGCTAAAGGACGACGTTTACTTTAAATCTCATTTAGGATTAGACTTTGTTAAGGACAATGTTTTTGAAGAAATGAAAGAAATGGAATTAGCAACTAAACGAGTAGACTTTATTGGAAATATGAAAACGCAACTCTCAAATATGGATCCAGAAACAATGGCTGAAATACCTTACTTTAATTTAGGATGGTTAATTAAGAGATATGGAGGATTCACTAGAGAAGATCTTAAGGCTAATGCGCGAGCAATGGAAAGAGAAAATTTAGAGAAAGAAGGCTATAAAGAAGAGGACATTGAAAAGATTTTATTAGGGGCAAATAAAAAGGATTTTAAACCTGAAGCTAAACCAGAAGGTGGAGCTGAAGATGATCCTCTTGCAGGATTAGGATAAACAAGATCTTAAGATATAAAAACTTGAGATAACTATAATATATAAACAAATAAGTTAAAGAAAATGAATGTAAAAAATCTTTTAATACTTGAAAGGTCTACGGCTGATCTTGAAACTAAGAAAGGCGATGACGGTAGTGTTGTGTTAGAAGGGATTTTCACTGAAATAGGTAAGAAGAATAAAAATAATCGAATCTACGAAGAAGAAGAAGTACTCCCTCATATCAACGAACTAAAGGAAAAGGTTAAAACTGGCAAATTACTAGGCGAGCTTGACCATCCTAAAGATTTTGATGTTAGTTTATCAAATGTATCTCATGTTATTGAAGACTTGGATTACAATCCAGAAACAAAACAGGTAAGAGGTAAGATTAGATTATTAAATACATCAAAAGGTAAAGAAGCACAAGCTTTAGTTGAAGACGGTATCCCTCTTCATATTTCCAGTCGAGCTGCTGGTGAAGTTGGTAATGACGGCAGAGTTAAAATTAAAAAATTCTTTACATATGATTTAGTTGCTGACCCTGGGTTTGCAAATGCTGAATTATCGAGAGTTAACGAATCTTACGGTTTCGAAAACAACGAAGACTTAATTATATACGAATTAGATAAAAAAATCGAAGAAAAAGAAAATACTGAAATGAGCGAACCAAATTTTGTAACGGTAGAAGATTTTAACAAGTATACGGAGTATTTAAAAAATGAAATTAGCTCGATCAAAGAATCTACATCAGAATCCGTTGATAACGAGAGATTAGAAAAACTGATCAATTACACAGAACATGTTGCTGAAAGAGTTAACCAATTAAACGATTACACTGAATACTTATCAGAAAATCTAGATAAGAGCATCACACATACAGATTATGTTGTAGAGAATGTTAATAAGATTAAAAACTATACTAAATATTTAGCAGAGGAATTAGATAGTTCAATTCAATACTCTGAGCATGTTGCTGAAAATGCTGATAAAGGAATTCGGTATTCTAATTATTTAGGAGAGCAATTAGATAAAGGAATTGCATATTCTGATTATTTAGCAGAAAAGTTAGACCAAGGAATTAAATATTCTGAGTACATTAAAGAAAATGTTGAAATGGTTGGTAAGTATACTGAATACATTGGAGAGAATGTAAACGAACATGTTCTTAACGAAGCTAAATCTATTAAGAAAGAAGATTCATTAAATGAAAACACTGTAACTGAAGAAAAGGTTGTAGATTACAAAACTTCAATTACTGAAAAGTTGAATTCTTTAATTGAAAAGGCTGAAGAAAATCATGCAAAATTTGCTTCACCTGAAACTAAATTCTTTTCTTTATTAGGTGAAAGTAAAAAGGCAGAATTTGAATCTTTAAATGAGTCTAAACAAGAAGAGATTTTAAATAAATTTAACAGCACAAGATGTTTATCTTCTAGAGATGCCGAGGCAATCTGGGAATCTTGTTTTATGGAAGAAAGAAAGACATTACATTTCATAAACGATATGCCATCTAAGTATAACGAAAAATGGAATAATCTTTCTAAGATCAGACAGGATCAAATTATTGCAGAATCTAATTACTTCCCATTAAATACTGAATACCAAATAAACAACTTTTGGGCAACAAGAGATCTTAGATCTTCTAAGGTATCAATGGAACAATTAAACGAAAACAAAACTGCTGCCGAGCAAACAGAGACAAAGAAACCTTTAGTCGATAATGATTATGCTAGAGCACTAGTTGAAAAAGTTAAGTTTAACTTAGGTAAATAATTAAATACACACATTTACATTACTGAAACCTGGAATTAATTCCAGGTTTTCTTTTTCCTTAAAAATATAATATAAATATAAAAATGCTGAAGAGCATGTATATATAATACAGTAATCTAAAAGCTAAGAAGCAAAAAGCAAAAAGATTAATTAAACAAAACTCAAATTAAAAAAATACACAAAAAAATGTATAATCAATTAATTAATGAGGCTGAGGTGATGAAGACATGGGCTCCTATCGTTGAAGAGGCTACTGGTGTTACTGAAAAATCCAAATTATCTTGGATGTCAAAGTATTGCCATTTCCACAACTTAAACGAAAGTGCTCACAACACTGTACACCTTAACCCTAACGTAAACGTTCCTGGAATGGGTAACACTGCTTTCCCACAGGATCCTTCAACTTTAAATGGTTTTAACGCTCCTGACTACGCAAGAGGTTCAGGTGATAGACCATTTTCATTGCTTCCACTTGCTATGCAAGTTGCTGCACAAACTATCGGTTTAGACTTAGTACCTGTTGTACCAATGCAAGGACCTATGGGAGTTCTTACTTACCTAGACTTTGTATATGCAGGTGGTAGAGTACAAGGAACTGATGCTTCTCCTTTGATGATCAAAGTTCCTTTAACTGCTACTGGTGCTCTTGCTGAATTAGAGGCAGGTGAAGTACTTTATGCAGGTTTAACTGGTCAAGGTTTCCACGCATATGAATTAACATATGTACAAAACTCAAGAATCGATGGTTACCCAATCTTTAGAGTTAGAGCTAACACTTCTGCTGGTGCATCTGATTTATACCAACAAGGTTCAGAAAATTCAGGATTAACTATCGCTGAGTCTGTTGCTGCTGGTTTACAATTCTTTGATGCTGCTGCTGAAGGTGGTGCTGCTGGTGGTACTTTTGATGGTGCTGCTGAATTAGTTAAAGCTTTAGAGGATCACGTAACTGGATTCTCTGGTGAGTCTTTCGCTAATGCTGGTGGAAACGGAGTTAATGCTCCAACTGTAGGTGGTGCTGGTGTTGCTTACCCTGGTATCGATTCTAACGATCCTTACTTAAGAGGTCAAGGTGAAGATACTCCAGACAACCTATTAGGACTTAACTTGTTCAACAAATCAGTTGCTGCTCAAACTTACCAAGTTGCTGCAGGTGTAACTAGAGAGCAAGTACAAGACCTTAAACAATTCGGAATTGATGCAGTTGCTCAAGTAGAAGCTGTATTGGTTAATGAATTAACTCAATCTATTAACAAGTTAATCCTTGATAGAATCTTTAGAAACGGTGCAACTAACGCTGCAAACGTTGCTGCAACTGAAGGATTCTGGTTATCTGAAGGATTCGATGTTTTAGCTGGAGCTACTTCAAACTTTAACTTAGGACCTGGGAATGCAACTAATACTAGTGTTACTTTCTCTAAGGCTTCTATCGTAGTTGGTCAAGGTGGAGAAACTCAAGGTACTCTTCAGAGAAGATTACTTTCTAAGATTCTTGCTGCAACTAACTTAATTTCTGTTAGAGGAAGAAGAGGACCTGCTACATTCGCTGTATGTGGTGGACAAATTGGTACTGCTCTTCAAGACTGTGCTGGTTTCGTACCTTACCCATTAGCAAATACAGTAAACCAAGCTGGTGGATCTCTTTATCCAATCGGTGCAATTGCTGGTGTAACTGTTTATGTTGACCCAACTATGGCATGGAATGATAACAGAGTTGCTGTTGGTAGAAAAGGTGATGGAAATTCTCCAGGATTAGTATTCATGCCTTACTTAATGGCTGAATCTGTTGAAACTATCGCAGAAGGAACTATGGCGCCTAAAATCGCTGTTAAGTCTAGATTTGCTTTAGTAGATGCTGGATTCCACCCAGAAACAATGTATTACACATTACAATTCGATTTCGCTGCTGGCGTATCAATCATCTAATTGTAATTACATTACATAAATTAAAGAGCTTCTCGAAAGAGAGGCTCTTTTTTTGTCACATAAATCTTAGATATATAAATAAAAGTTTTGACAGATAAATGGTTGAAGAAGTAGAAATAGGATTAGCAATTTTAAAAACAGACTTAAATGTATCGCATAAGAAAAATTAATTTTGGGTGGTATAGAAGAAAGCATGGAATTCTCTTAGAAAACTTACCACCCTCAAAAAAGAAGTTAATACTTGATAATGATTATTTTAAATATCTAAATGAAGATGTTCAGGCATTAGAGGCAATATTTAAAATAGAGGATTTAAATGAACACGAAAAATCTCTTAAAAAATTTTATTGGAATCCTTATAGAGAAACTTTCTCAACCATCAAAGAAATAGGTAATGACATGGGATATGTCGATTGGAATTGTGCAATATGTAATGCTGAAATTAAATCAAAAATGTCATATAAGAAAATAGAAAACCTTGTATGTACTAAATGTAAAAAGGTTCATAATTCCAAAAATGTTACGGTTGATCAAAGAATTATAGATTCGGGTATTAAATTCTTAAAGTTATGTAAAAAATTACTTAAAGGTGAACAGAGAGAATTCATGACCTTTGTTAAAAGATCAACCAAGTCTTAAAGCTTTTTCTAAAACTAATTTAGGAAAACAGTTAATTCTACTTTTAGGATTTGCATTAATAACCTGGATATCTTTTTCCTTTAAAGGTTTTGCAATCTTATCAAATAAATGTAACATCTTACTCTCATATGTTCTATCTTGAGTCATTTTAACAGGATACCCTTCGTGATAGTGACTTTGTGCACCAAGGTTTCCCATATCATATCCTAACAAAACAATCCTACTTACACCTAAATGGTATGCTAGGTTTATTGCAGCATATCCACTATTATTACCATGTCTTACACCATTAGGCTCTTCTTCTAAACCAGATACTCCTGTGTTTTTTAATGCTTTTACGTCGGATGGTACATTGTATGGTTTGACAGTATACTTATGACCTTTGAAATTATTAATATCATTTTTATACCAATCGTATACTCTAGAATCGGTCCAATATAAAACATCTGCCCAAGGGCATGTTTGTACTGCTTTATTAATTATGATAGTATTTTTATCTCTTAACTGTTCAAAGTCAAAACCTCTTAGAGATGGTCCACCACCGATAATAAACACAGTTTCTCCTTTCCAGATGGGTTTAACATTCGTAAATTTAACATTACTCCAACTAAATGTTTTCCCATTAGAACCTCTTTTTGAAGTAATTACCGAGGATCTATGTCCATTACTATTTGGTAGGTTTACATTTGTGCTTTTAGGAGGATGCTCAATTTTTTGAATTTTACGGTTACCGCCTTTACTCATTACTCTTTTTACGTTATTTCCTCTGTGTCTAATCATATAATTTATTTATTCTTGCTTAAACTAATCACATATTTCATAGTATAAAAATAAAGTAAATTATTATACATGAAGAACATTGAAAACATTCTTTTAACTGAAAAGTACAGGCCAAAGACATTAGACGATTTAATCACACCAACCAGAGTAAAAGAAAAGTTAAGTAAAGGTGTTTACCAACACCTACTTTTACACGGAAGCCCAGGTACAGGTAAAACCTCAGCTGCAAAGGTAATGGTTAAACATTTTAAACACCCCCATCTTTATATTAATGCAAGTACAGATACATCAATTGACATTGTAAGAAATAGGATTACCGATTTTTGTGCCAATCGTTCAATAATGGATGAACCTGGGAAACTGAAAGTTATTTTATTAGATGAGATTGATGGTGTATCCGATCAATTCTTTAAAGCTCTTAGAGCAACAATGGACCAATTTTCTGTAAATGCAAGATTTATTGCAACGTGTAATTATATCAATAAAGTACCTGATCCAATCCAATCAAGATTTGAAATGATTGATTTTGATTTTTCTAAAGAAGAGGAATCTGAAATTATGAAAGGTTATATCGTAAGGCTTTTTAATATATGTAAAGAAGAAGGATTAGAAATTGAAAAACACGCAGCCGTAGAATTGGTAAGGAGAAAATTTCCTGATCTTAGAAATATGTTAAATACAATACAAGGATTTAAATCTCAAGGTATTGAAAAAGTCCAGGTTGAAGATATTAAAAAATTTAATTCAATTTTTAAAGATGTTTTTGAATTGGTAGTTGATAATACTGACTCTGTTAAAAATTATCAATACATGGTTTCAAATTATTCAAGTAGAGTTGATGAAATACTTGCTACACTAGGAGCTGAATTTATTGAATATCTAAAAACAGAAAGACCATCTTATATAGGTTTAATTCCACAGGTCGTCGTTACTGTTGCAAAATACCAAGCACAAAGATCGCAAGTAATTGATCCAGTAGTATCAATGTTGGCTTGTATATATGAATTACAAACAATTTTAAACGAAGCATAATGGAAGATTTAATAAATGAATTAGCTAAAAAGTTTCCTAATTACTATGATTTAGGTCAAGCTGTACATCATATTCACTTAGAGTTAAAAAAGAGAGAAAAGGATTCGTATGAAGAATATGATAAGATTAAAGCAAATATTCAAATTAGAAAAATGTTAAAGGAAATGTGATAAATGCTTTCAAAATATTTAAAACTTGTTATTATTAATAAAACAACCTATGAAGACAGTACGCCATACATTAGTTATAGATGGAAATTATTTTCTGTTTAAGACATTATATGTTATTCCACATATGACAAAGAGTAAAGAAATTTTATCAACAAAAAAGGACACGGAAACCTTTATGAGAAAATTGGCTACTGATTTTGCATATGAGACAAGAAAATTTGAAGGTCTAATTGACAGAATAATTTTTACTTTAGATTCAAGATCATGGAGAAAAGATTTTCACCCACAAGCAGACTATAAAGGTAATCGTAAAGCAGATAGTAAAATTAACTGGGAAAACTTCAGTAAAATAACCAGTGAATTTGAATCCCTTTTACAGAAAAAAGGTGTATTATTACATAAAGTACAAGGAGCAGAAGGTGATGATCTTATGTATGCATGGAATACCCACTGTATTGCTAAAGGCAAATCAGTAATCTTATTTACTGGAGATAAGGATATGATTCAACTGGTTAATCGTAATAATTCAACTAAAGCTCATACTATCTTATATTCTCCGGTACAGAAAAAACTTTATACATACCAAGGTTTTACTGAATGGATGGCAGAAACTCCACAATCTGAAAATGTTGACATATTTACAAATAATGTTTCATTAGAATCAATTTCTAAAAATCTATTTACAGAATTACTTAAAACAAAAAAGATGAGTATTATCGAGGTTAACCCTGATGATATCGCATTTAAAAAAGTTCTGACTGGAGATTCTGGAGATAATGTTGCTCCTATTTATTATTACACAAAAACACTAAAGAACGGTCAGCAGAGAACTTATGGTGTTAGTGATAAAAAGGCTCAAGCAATATTAGATGAGTTCAGAGAAAAACATGGTAATGTAAATCCAATGTATTTCTTTACAAATGATTATGTTGTCGATGTTGCTCAAATATCATCTCGCGTTCTAAAGGCTAAGCATATGACTATTGATCAACTGATCAAAAATATTAAACTTAACGCAAATTTAGTTTTACTTAATTCTAAAACTATACCAGAAAGTATCCTAGAAGAAATGTTCAGAACGGTTGAACTTTTAAATAAACAAAGTAATTTGGAAGTCAATAACTTAACTACGATGAACAAGATACTAGAAGGTTCCGGGTACGAAAAAGGAAACATAAGTATGACTTCTGCTATGCTATCAGATTCTGATGACGACGACGATGAAACTGATGATTTTTCATTCATTACTGATAAGAAAGGTAAGGGTAAACTTTTTTAAATTTAATAAATATAATAATAAACAAATGAAATTATTTGATTATATAAAGGTGCTTTTTGGCAGTCATTCAGAATGGGATAATTTAAAGTCTTATGATAAGTCTAAAAATTCATTTATGACAAATAGATTTATGAGTATTAAATTTCCTATTCAGGCTAATATGTTTAACGCATTAAGAACAGATCCACTAGGTGCAGCCGAATCTTGGAGAATGGTTTCTCAGAAGTTTAATCGAACCCCAGGTTGGATTTATACTAAAGTTAAGAAAAAATCTAAGGATAAGATTTGGGAACCTTCTCAAGATACAATAGATTTTTATTTAAAGATTAATGAAATAGGTGAACGTGAATTAAGAGAAGCAATGAAATACGATCCTACAGCAACCATTGAAACTTTAAAGAGAATTGAAAAACAAATCAAAGAAGATGTACACAGAAGAAAACTTTGAATTAACCATCCCAACTAATATATCTTTTACTTTATACAAATATGATTACATTGATAGTATAATTTCTTCAAGAATACTTAAGGAATGTAAAAAGGTTTCTACTGGAAGAAAGGGAGTATATAAAATATCCGTTGATAGTTTTAAGCAAGCAATCTTAAGTTCTCGTAGATTAAGAGCTGAATTGGAGAAGAGTAAGGAGTTATTTGATACTCCTGGTACAATTAAAATTAACAGTCTTTTCTTTCTTTGGAATATTATCGAAGCATTACCTAATTTAAAGTGGTTAACATTTAAAATATCTGATGATAAAAATTACAGCAGATTATTTGAAATACAAGATAAACAAATTCTTACTTTCCAATACACAATTGAAGAAGGTGTTATTTACTTACCTGATATTTTAGGAAGAGAAGATCTTGACGCATTCAATAAACAAATCATCAATATAGGAATAATGGAAAACAAATATTTTGACAGAAGAGGTTATTTCTGGATGAAAGCTAGTGCCTTTTTTGATTTAATAGCAACATTAGAAGATAAAGGCATTGATATTATGACAAAGGTGATGCATTCTATAGATCCTAAGATTGATGATGATGATCCTACTCTATTAGTCATTACAGATTATACCAATTATTAGCATATAAAAATAATCTAAAAGTCTTTGAATATATAAAACAAATTAAATAATAACGTGAGTATACTTCAAAGATGCTGTAGTTCAAAAAGAGAATGTTTAACATACGTAATCATTCTATTGTGGGTAGGTGCTGGTATTTTAGGCACTTATTACGATACAAACTTTAATGAACTTGCTGCATATTTTATTTCTTTAACAGGTTTTGCTGGAGCATATATGTATGGTGAAACAAAGAGAAAGAGTAATGATACTTCAATTTTTATGTCAGGTAAATCAAGTAAGAGAGAAATCATTATATATGTAACTGTTTTACTTTGGCTTATTATTGGAGTTTTTACTATAATTAATAAATCGGACCTTATAGGCGTTAGTGCATATTTTGCTGCTCTTACACCTTTTGTAGGATCTTATATCATCGGTGAAACCTTAAAGGCAGAAGAAAAAACTCAAGAATTATTAAAATCCTAAATAAAATAAATTAAAAAGATGAAAGAATCAAGACGATCTAAAATTGAAGAAATCCGTCAAAGGAGTATTGAAGTCTTAAGACAAGCTCGATTAGATGAGCAGTATAAAGACAGAAAAGATTCTCCTATTTTTGAGGTAAGGACTGCACCAGGTGCAGCAGCCGGAGCAGCAGCTGGGTCAGCTGGTGGCGGTGGCGGTGGCGGAAGTTCCACTGGAAGATGTACTTTAAATCCTGCGCTATCATTTGAAGAATTATGGGAAATGGCACCAGGTACTAATGAAAGTAGTGGAAGTCTATTTAAATCAAATCAAATTGACTTAGGTTTTGATTTAAGACTTAATCCAGGATTTAATGAACTTGATACATTTGCACAACAATTCCAATTCATGGACTGGTTTAATTCATTGGTACAAAATACGGCACCGTGGTGGCAGCGTTGGGATGATTCTCTTGGAGGCCCTTTAAGACAGTCTAGAGATGAATTCGCAAAGTATTCTAATGAGTGGATTAATTATGTAGCAGGCTGGGGATCAAAACCAACGGAAACTCCAAAAAATACAAAACAAAATGTTCTTGCCCCTGGTCCTTATAGTTCAGTAGTAAGTGAAGGACTATCTGTACCAAGTTACAATATCCCATATGCTTTAAATACCTTAGGATTTAAACTTAATTTCAGAGGTCACTTTGATGCAACTGCTGGAAATCCTCCTGGTATCGGTAAACCTGGTGATTATTGGTTTGATTCCGATAGTGGCCAATGGTATGCTTGGAACATAGACGAAAAAATACCTTCAAAAAGTGGGTGGGAGCTGGCTGGCGATGTTGAATATAATGGTTATGTTGTTGAATCAATAATCGATGATAATAGAAGTCAGTTCTTTGGGTTATCCAAAGCTCTAAATGAATTTGCTCTAGGTGGTGCTCCAGTGATGTGGGCTAATAGATATGTTTTAGGATATCAAATGATTAAGTATTTTGGTGGTGATTATCAATTAGGAGATGGTACTGTTATTTTAACTACTCCTGATAGAGAATACAAAACTCCTGTTAAATTTGGAAATCAATAATAAATTAAATAAAAATTAGAATAAAGATGGAAAATTATACAATTGAAAAAAATGTTGTAATGTTATCTGAAGGTTCCCATAGAGATCTTAAGGATATCAATACCAAGGATACTCTATTAGGCTGGGACGGGTTTAATTTTGTACCTACCAACATTACAGAAATTAGAAAAGATACACCTTCAACAAAATATATTGTTGAGGTAGGAAACAGAACTGTTACGGTTAGTCCTACTAATGGATTTTGGCTAGATGGTGGTAAAGAAGTTTTAGCATCAGAATTAGTTTCAGGCGTAAGTAAAGTTTATGTTAAAGAAGGCAACACTATTAAAAGTGAAACTGTAACTGGCGTTTACTTAGAACCAAATACTGAAGTACTTAATACTGTATGTGGAACAACATATCGTAATTTCTTGGTAAACGGTATTCTTTTACATAACTTTGATATTGAGGATTACATTTATCAAGACCCTGCCGCATTACCTTTTCCGATTTTACCTGCAATAGGGCCTGGTAGTGGTGCTGTTAAAATAGACGATGGAAATAGTGAAGGTCATCCTGTATTGTCTGATTTGTTAACCACGGCTCGAGCTACTATGGATGCTTATTTAAGAGCAGGAAAAGAACTATACTTTGCTATTTTTGCTCCAACTATGACTAAAGATTTTCCAAAGGAAAAGAAAGAAGCTTTAAATCAGGCATTTGCCGATAGGGCAGAAATAGAGAAGGACATTAGATATTGGCATGCTATATTAGGTTTAGGAGCTGAAGGTGAAGTTGAACCGACTGCTGATGTAGGTGGTGAGGTTCTTACTATCACTGATGATTTATCAGGAGATTATCCCGGTAATCTTAAGATAACTGATGAAAGAATTGAAGAAACAATTGCGATTGACCCTAAGTATTTAACATTCTTTAATAAAGAAGCATATGAAAATTTACAATATGCAATAACTACACTTCAGTGTAATACTGCTTCAATTTTAAAGTTAGGTTTAAATTGGAATTTATATCAAAGCTACGATGGGTATGGATTAAAATCATTTGAACCTTGGGCAGGCGTTAAATCATACGATAGACCTCCTGCACCATAAATTAAATTTAGAAATAAGTAATTAATAAAGAGGAGTTTAAACTCCTCTTTTTTTATGTGAATATATAAAAAAAATATTTTCTCTTGGCGGTAAACGGACAAACTACGGATGCTAATGGTGATGCTTTATTAATAAGTATCTCTGAACCATATTTAAATGTTGTTGAGATAATAGGATATGAAGATTCTGTTAAAGGTGAATCAACTGGATGCTTTTACGAAAAGTCGTTTAGGTGGGGTACCGATGGAGTTACTTATTCTGATTGGATATCATTGACAAATACTAATCTTGAGGGGTTACAATTAGATCCTACTAAACCATTTTGGATTCAATATAAATATGAACAGGTTGGCGATTGTACATTAGAATTTGAATCTATTGCATTAGAACTTTTAAGTGACGGTGGTGTAATTGAATTTATACCGCAAATTTCTGCTTGTGATAGTTCTTCTTTATCCGGCTGCCAAAACTTAGTTGTTAATTGCTGTGATACGGTTTGGAATCCCTATAATTTATCTAGGGCACAACAGCAATATGAAACTCTGTCCAATGTAGTTTCCAATATATTTGGATTTTGTGTTAAGTATTTTAAAACTGAAGCTGATCAAAGAAGTAGAGATGTTATACTTAAGGAATATTCTTTATTTAATGTTATAGATGAAGCAGAGGTAAAAATCTTAATACCTGATAATGAGTTACCTACCAGAGATATTCAGTTTAATCCACTAATGATGGATTGGCCTGTAGAATTTGAAGTACATATTGTGAGGGCTGCATTTGAGGCCGTGTTTGGGCCAGGCTCTAAACCGCAAATGCATGACTATTTATATTTTGATCAATACTTAAACAGAATGTATGAGGTTAATGCTGTTGCCGAGCCTGATGATTTTATGTACACAAATTCATATTGGAGAGTGAGTTTAGTTCAATTCCAGGATAGGACTGCTGTTATGTATCCAGATAAAAATATTGAAGAGATTAAAGATTCTATCATAACAAATGTTGAAGAAGAGTTTGCTGAGGAGGCAGAAAACGAATTCCAAGATGTTAGAAAACCTAATCAATATAATACAATAGGTACACAGTTTAATGATTATGTAAGAAGAGTTCTTGATAAGAAATTAATTATTAAAGAAGAAAAAGTATATAATGCATGGACAATAATTGCAAAATACCACTATGATTTAAATTCTATGTCAACAGGAGATGAAACTGTTGCATATAGATATAATGGAGGTTGGTTAGCAACTGATGATAGAGCAATTACACATTTAATTAGACCTCAATATGATAACCCAATAGGAAATAATGTTTTAATAACGTCTATAGGAAATATTGGCGGAAAGGCAACATTAACACTAGATTCACAGCATTCTTACAAGATAGGAGAGTGGGTTTATGTTAAAGGCACAAATTCATATAACGGTATACAAAAAATAATTGCGGTTGGTACAAATTCAATCACAATCGCTGAGGATTATGTTGATGATATTTTAATAGGGACACCGCGAGTAAGATTAGAAAAACATGCAACATATTTAGTATATGAGAGTGATACAGAGAGATTCGTAAGTTATTCTTATACACCAAATTGGTTTATTATAGAACTTAATGGGGCATACTACAAGTATGATTTAGAATCCCAAGGATTAAGTTTAAATAAAGATACGTGGTATGCAATAAGTACAAACATATCAAATTCATTTAATCAAATAAGCTTATTTATTTACGAAACAACGGAGCAGACAGGGTTAATTGATCCTAGTATGACAGCGGAATTAAAACAGTCTTTTGTTGAAACAAAAGAACTACCTGAGACCGTTATTCCAAATGATCATTCATGGAAACTTTTAGCTGCTCCTACAGATTTAACTAATCTTAGAATATTTAAGAAACCTATCGAAGAAGAACAACAAAACTTAATATTAAGCCAATATGTTGTTAATGATACTCATCTAAGTTTACTTGTAGATAATGCAGTACCTCAGCTTAGACTACCTAAGGTAACCAATCCTAGATAGAATATATAATATAAATTCTACAATCAATGGAAGAAGAATCAAAGAAAAGAGTGCGCTCAAGTCTGGATGAATTGATAGGGCACGATTTACCTGACGAAGTACCAGGTTTAGATGAAGGTATAGAACTTTCTCCTGTTAGAGATTTATCTCGTGAAACCAATAACCAAGCATTAACAAGAGCAACAACTAAAGCAAAAGGTGTTATGAATAATTTGCTTAAATTTTATTTAAGTGAAGATATCATTGAAGAACAAGAATATATTAAAGCAAAAAATCAATTAGACACATATGCTTTATCTATGTTAATAAGGCAAATGGAAAACAGTGAAACTGCAATTACATTATTAATGGACACTATTAATGAAGGCGATGTTGCACCAAGAATGTTTGAGGTTTTGAGTGATTTACAAAGAACACTATTGGATATCATCAAATCACAAACAATGTATATGGTTGCCGTTGAAGAAAACGTTAAAAAGATTTCTAGAGATTTAGACGTTTATCATGGTAAGAGTAATACTACAAATAATAAACAAGACGATAAAGTAAGTACTCGTGGAACCAAAGATTTAATGAGAGCTCTACAGGATTCGTTAGATGAAGAAAATATTGAAGATATAGATACTGATGAAGATGAAAAATAATTATATTCTTATACAGGATATAAAAGAAACGCAAACTACCTCAGGGCTTTGGTTACCTGAAGAAAAACATAATAGGGTTGCTAAAGTATTAGCAGTTAGTTCTGATGATGAAGAAATAGAAGTAGGTGATACCGTTTTAAAGTTGATAGGTAAAGGAACTATCGTTAGGTTAAATGGTACCTATGTTGAAGCAATACACAGAAATAATCTGTTAGCAGTAATTAAATAGAGAATATGCCTAGGCCACCACAAGAAAGTTCAGGATTTGAATTTCAAGTAAGTAAATCTGAAAATCGTTTTGCATGGGATTCTAAAAAAGTAGAACAATTAATGCATGCATTAGACGAAGGGTATAAACCTAAGTCTACTCCTTTTTATGAAGGTAATTTTAATCTTCGTAAAGGGAATATTGTATTTGATTATACCAAAGAAGAAATAAAGGAAATTAAAAGATGTGCATCCGACATCGTATACTTTGCAAATAATTATTGTACAGTAATGACTGATAAGGGATTACAGACAATTTCATTAAGACTTTACCAAGAAGAAATGTTAAGGCAATTCCAAGCCGAACGTTTTAATGTATGTCTTGCTAGTAGACAGGTTGGAAAAACAATATGCTCTTCAATTTTTATAGCCTGGTATGTCCTTTTTAACTTTGATAAGAATGCTTTAATCCTTTCTAACAAAGGTGCAACTACCAGGGAGATAATTGATAAAGGTAAAACTATATTAGAAAACCTTCCTTTCTTTTTAAAACCTGGTGTTAATAAATGGGATGTATTTAATACTAAGTTTGATAATGGATGTAGAATAATTGGACAGACAACTACAAAGAAAGCAGCAATCGGTTTTACAATTCATCTTTTATTTATGGATGAGTTTGCGCACATACCACAAAATTTCGTAAATACTTTTTATGAAAACGTGTATCCAACTGTATCCGCTTCTGCGAACTCAAAAGTTATCATCACAAGTACACCTAATGGATTTAATAAATTTTATGATATTTATGATGCAGCCGATAAAGGCTTAAGTGAGTACACACCATTTAGAGTTGACTGGTGGGACGTACCAGGTAGAGACCAGGCATGGATGGAACAAGAAGTTGCCAACCTAGGGAGTGAAGAAGCGTTCAATAGGCAATACGGTAACCAATTTATTGCAAGCTCAGGTTTATTATTAAGTCCTGATAGTTTAAAGAAACTTGTACAACAGCAAAAAGAATTTGAATTTAAAGATATAATTGAATTAGAAGATGCTGATTTGGATTATGAAGGTTTAGCATGGCATCCTGATTTTAATTTAGACACAACAGATTCTGATGAGCACTATTGGATGTTTTCGATAGATTTAGCCGAAGGAAATGGTGGGGATTACTCTGTTATTAATATGTTTGAAATTGAACTAATGAATGAGACTGATTTTGATAAAATAAAAAACCCAGGTAGTTTTATGGATTTTTTTAGAATTAATCAAATCGGCAGATTTAAAAGTAACGAACATACGATCGAAGAATTTGCAAAAATACTTTACACAATAGTATTTGATCTTTTTTATTCTGAAAATGTTAAAATGGTAATAGAATGGAATATGTTTGGCGGAGAACTGTTAAAAAGATTAGAAACTGTATTTCCACAGAGAAATAATTTTGACGAAGAAACTCTTGTTAAATTTAAACATAGAGTAGATGCAAGGACATCACAATTTGGCTTAAAGGTTAAAAAGGACAATAAACCTATATTTTGCCAAAATTTTAAAAAATATGTTGCTCAAAATAGAATCAGATTTACTGATAAAGATACCATTAAAGAAGCAGGAACCTTTGGTAAATTGCCTAATGGTTCATATGCAGGCCAATTAGGTAATGATGATATGATTATGACCTGTATAAATAGTTCTGAATTCCTCACAACAACTGATTACTCAGAGTTCGTCGAAGAAATATTTGAAGTTATGCAACCAGGCATTAAAGATAAAATTGAGAAAATTTTAGAACAAGATTCAAAAGGAGGACATCTAAACTATGATATCTACGAGATCATATAAAATTCTTAGGCTTGGCGAATATATAAAAAAACTTAAAAAAAATAATATAAGATGGCACTAGATCCAAAAATTACAACCCTTAAGGCTTCAGGTACTTATAGATTTGAGTTCGATAAATCTCAAGTTGTTAGCATACCTGCAGAACAGACTAGGTTAGTTATAGGATTCTCTAAAAAAGGACCTGTTAATACGCCAGTTTTTATCCCTGACACTGCATTTTTTAAGCAAGTGTTTGGAGATATTGATAGAAATTTAGAAAAGAAAGAATCATACTTTCACAGAAGTTGTTTAACTGCATTGGAAAGAGGACCAATTTTGGCTCTTAACCTTTTAAGATTAGACAACCAGGTTGATACTGTTGAGTATATTAAATTCTCAAATGCATGTACACCTGACGGTATTCAAGATAATACTGGAGATACTGCACCTTATTCTGGTTTCTTTAACCAAGATAAGTTCTGGTTCCCAGATTCTGATTCGTTCTTAAATAATGTAGGTGCAAACACTAAACAATATTTTGGAAATACTACAAATGATTTACTTGATATTACTAATATCGGTAAAAAACCTATTTCTGTAATTGTAAGAAAAGCCGCTGCTGAAAATGTTAACGGTTTTAATGTAACAGTTAAAGAATGGTACGGAGCTGCAAATGTTCCTGATTATTTAAATGGAGACAGTTTAATTTCTGACTTCATGGTTGATTTATTTGTAATTGACGGAAATTGGGGTGGAGATTTTGCATCTAATCCAACTGCACCATACGGAAGATTTGACGCAGACCCAACATTCCAAACATACTTTGATTCTGTTAAAGGTATTCAAAGAAAGGTTGTTAACTCTGACGGTACAGATACTAAATTACAACAATTCTTTAACGAGGATGAAGTTAATTTAGTTGCACAGTACACTGGATGTTTACTTCCAAACTTTATTGATCAGTTAGGAAATAACTTATTTATTGAAAATCTTGTAAATAGAGATAGCGCAACTACTGGATGTTTTGTTACAGTTAATGAAAAATTATTTGATGAGCAATTACTTGACGGAATGGCAGGTGGTATTGATTTAATTGGACATAACTTAGAATATTTCCAAAACAACGGTAACCAAACTGATGTTAATTTCTTATCATACCAAGAAGGTATTAATGCTGACTATACTTCTTGTGAAGAATTTGCTGCACCGCAAACCGTCGATGCATCTGCATCTGGGACTGTAAGTACAAACTCTGCTGGAGATATTGAAATTACTGTTTTAGGACCGGGTACTGCATATGACGCTTTTGCTGCTATGACAAGAGGTATTGCTGCAACTCAAATCGGAACATACATACAAGAAAATAACGGTTCAAATAAAATGGTACCGGTTATTAACGTAAATGATGCAGGTGGATCTGTAACAGTAACTCTATCAAGTATAGGTACTGCTGCAGGTAACTTCGATATTGCATCTCCATTAGATTATGTTAACCCTGAAGATATTGATCAAAATGTTAACTTTTATGACGGTGCTGTTGAAACAAACAAAATCGTAAGTATTGAAGGTTCAACTATATACAATAATTATATTTTAGGAAACTTAACAACTGGAGATGAAGCTGACTATGGTTCTGCTGCTGCAACTGCTGCACCAAACTATTTGGCATTTGCACCTATCGCATATGATTACATCCATACTGCTTCTAATACATATAGAGAAATTTCAGATTCTGACTATAGCTTAGCATCTGTTCTTATCACTGCATATGAGGATGAAGGTTTTACTTCTCCATCAACTGCATTGACGTTCCCAGGTTTACAAACTGGAGTTAATTCCTATTGGGGATCCGATGGAGCGGCAGCTGCTGCAAACTGTATCGTAATACAAAGTTTATCAGGTTCTTTGAACCAGACATTCGATATTATTAGCGATTCAACTTCAGAACCTGCATTATACCCTAACCAAGTATTAGTTGCTGCACCTAACAGTGATATCATTGTAGGTAACTATTTAGTACATGATTCTGGTTCATTAGCTGGGCATTCAAGATTAACAAGAATTAATGTTGTTAAAGGTGGTCAAACAACAGCAGAATATCCTTCAATACCTGTAGGTCAAACTGCATTACTTGTAGAATGTCAAAGTGAAATAGAAATTAAATCAATTGCTGGGCAATCAACTATTGAGTTATATTACCCTGTTGATAGCTGGGTACCTTATTTTAATATCTTTACTCTTGATGGATTTACATTAAGATCTGATTATAGTGTACCTAATGGAACTAACGATAGACAAAACGAAATCTTAAATGATACTCTTAGCGGTACAAATTTAAGAAAGGCGTTAACCGATAGAGATGTAATTAACTTCAGATATGTTGTTGATACATTTGGTAATGGTATCGAATCCGGTTCAAAAGCAATTTATTTCAATTTATGTAGAGATAGAAAAAATGCATTAGCAATTGTGAATGCACCGTCTGCTGAAGATTTCAAAGACAGTACAGATCCTTCATTCGTTGATGCAACTGGATCGCTTTCAACAAGATTTATTTCTGAAGGCGGAGACTTAAGCTTGAATCCAACTGTAAGATACTCTTTACCTTCTATAACACAAGGTGCAAGTTGGGGAGCATTTTACTTCCCTTACATTAAAGTAAGAGATCTTGGAAGAAACATTAACGTTCCACCTGCTGCTTACGTATCTAATAATTATATTGATAAATACGCAACTGCATTACCTTGGTCATTGGTGGCTGGAGTTAGAAGAGGAGTAGTTGGCGGAAGCGGTGTTGTTGGTTTAGAGACAAACTTAGATAAAGAAGATAGAGAATATTTAGAACCATTTGGATTGAATCCAATTGTATTCCAAAGTGGAACGGGTCCTACTATATTCGCAAACAAAACTGCACAACAGACTATCAAATCTGCATTAAGTTCAATTAACTGTAGAGAGGTTGTAATTTACATCCAAGATGGTATAGATGCAATTTTGAAAAACTACTTGTTCGAGTTTAACACTGCACAAACAAGATTAGAAATTAAAACGTTAGCCGATAACTTCTTGGCAACTGTTCAAAATGACGATGGTGTATTTGATTTCAAAAACGTAATGGACGAAACAAATAATACTCCTGAAGTTATAGATCAGAATATTGGTATACTTGATACTTATATTGAACCTGTAAGAGGAATGGAAATTCTTGTACAAAGAACAACTATTCTTAAAACTGGTGCAATAAGCTCAGGTAACTTCCAATAAAAAGAAGGATAGGAATATATAAAAAAAGAATATAAGATATGCCTTTACCACATTTTACACAAGCAAGAGCAAGTACCCAAAGATACGAGCCGGTTCAACCTAACTTGTTTGAGGTGACAGTATTTACTCCTAATGGAGATGATACTGGGTTAATCCTTGAACACGTTAGAACTATTGGAGGTTTGAATAACTTAAACCCTGCTGTTGAGGCAGTAGGGCAAAAGTACAAGTTTGCTGACAGATCTTACGCAGGAATGCCTTCTCAGACATTCGTTGATTTGACAATGAACTTTACTTTAAACCTTAATGAAGCGAACGAAAACTATATTTACAACACCTTTAGAAATTGGTATAAATTAATTTATGATCCATTGACAGGGGAAATGTCTTTGAAAAAGGATTATGTTGGAAGTATGATTATTGTTCAATATAACAGAGCTGGTGATATTTACAGAAAGGTTACAATTAAAGACTGTTTCCCGACTGGTCAACCTGCATGGGCTGATGAATTAAACTATGATACAGCAGATCCTGTTGAATTAACAATGACTTATCGTTGCGATCACTGGGTTGATGAAAACGTAGGAGCTTAATATTTAATAAAAATTAAAGATATGGTTTTAAAATTTAATGAATTCATTAACGAAGAAACTGTTAATGAAAGTCCAGAAGTTACAACTGATATGACCGAAATGGAAATGCCAGAAGGTTACAGTGTTGGCGAAATGATGGAAATGATTGAAGAAGGTGCTAAATGCTATGAAGCTGATTATGACGATTCTCATACTTACGAAGGATACCTTAACGAAGTTTATGAAAAGTTATGCGAAGCAATAAAAGGGGCAAGTACAGCTGATGCCGCTAAAAAAATGGTTAGTACAAAATCTGCAAAAACGCAAGCATTTGCTGAACCTGGATAATAACTTCTTTTAAATACATTTTAAAATTGGGGAGCAATCCCCAATTTTTTTGTCATAACACTAATATATAATATAGAATAAATAATCTAAAATGATAGTATACAAAACAACGAACACGAAAGATGGGAAGGTTTATGTAAGTTATTCACATAATGACAACCCAAATAACTTAGGTTCCGGTAAATACATTAAAAGGGCTATTAAAGATTTTGGCACTGAATGTTTTGAACGTGAAGTTATTAAAGAATATAGTGATTCTGCATTAGAAGAAGTTTTATCTGATGTTGAATATTGGATTCAAAAATATAAATCTGATGATCCTAATCATGGTTACAATGAACCTATTGAAGAATGTTTGCCACAAAAAAGAAGACTCACAAAAAAACTACAGGTTCTTATTACGCCACAGGATGAAGAAGCACTAAACGGTATAATTATACATAGATCAATGGAAAATGGTACAAAACCTATTTCAGTATCAAAGTATGTTAGAGAGCTTATCAAAGAGCATATCGTTAATGAAGCATCACAACAATATATTAAATAAATCAAAACATGAAAGACGAAAGACAAGAACACGAAGAAAATCTTAAAAAGGAATTTGCTAGAGCAGAAGGTCTAGATAGTGTACAAGATGTTGAAGCATCTGACGAAACATCAAGAACTCCTGAAGGTAAAATTTCTTCACTAGGTAAAGTTGATCCTCTTAAAGGCAGAGGAGTTACAACAAAAGACGATCCTGAAATTCAAAGGTTACAATCTTTACAAGGATACATTGAATTTAGTTTGGAAAATTTACCATCAGGTGGTAGATTTTATAGAAAGGATCTAGAATTACATATTAGAGCTGCGAGAGTTGGAGAAATTAGAGATTTTTCAACAATGGATGAAAATAACATTAAAGACGTTGACGATAAGTTAAACTCAATTTTAATGATGTGTACTCAAATTAAATTTGGAAAGAGTGTAGGATCTTACAAAGATCTTTTAGAAGAAGATAGAATTTATTTAATATTAGCTATACGTGAATTAACATTTAAAGAAGGTGAGGCCAAATTACTGATTAAGACTGGAAAAACTGAATGTGAATCATCGACATGTAGCGCACCTGAAAAAATCGAATTAAGAACTTCAAACTTTGAGTTTCAAGAAGAAGATGAATTGGTTGGTAGATATTATGACCCAGAAGGAAGGTGTTATACTATTCAAACAAAATCTTATGGTGATATTAGAATGGCACCTCCTACTATTGGTGTTATGAGAGCAATTACTACGTACATTCGTAAAAAGGAAGAAGAAGGTAAAAAATGGGATAAATCGTCTTTGCAGATTTTACCTTATATCCAAAGAGAATGGAGAGGTTGGGGTGATAAGGATATCTTTTCAACTATTACAGAATTTCAAGGATGGGATGCAGGTAAATTCTCATTAATATTTAGATTAGCTGAAAATATGAAAGTAGGGGTTAAACCTGAATTAAAATATCCATGTTCGGGGTGCGGTGCGTATGCGTCAGCACCCCTGGAATTTCCCGACGGGATCAAATCTCTTTTCGTTATTCCAGATATCTCTGGAGAACTTCTTTAAGATTAGAGTGCTGTTGATGGAGAAGCTCCATCTTCAGCCTTCCGAGTTGGATAGGTTACCGTATTATGAATATGAATATACGGTTGAAATGTACAATAATATGCTTAAGGAGAGAAAAGAGGGAGATGATAAAAAGACAAGTGAGTACACAGATAAATACAATATAAATTCAATGCAACGTCAAGCGCAATCTTCTATGAAGTCACCACAGATGCCTTCAATGAAAATGCCTAGGCTTGGTTGATAAAAAATTTAGTATTGAATGGCAGCTGTATCCTTAGGCGATTTAATGAGTCCTCTAAAAAAGATTGAGGAGTATACCCAAAGCACAAAAGAAAGTATGGAAGTGGTTGTCCAAGTGGCAACCACCGGGCTTTCTATTCAAGAACAAATACTAACTGAACTTAAGACACAGACATCTCATATGACGTCTTTGTTAGACCAAAATGCAAAAATAGCCAAAGCTTTATCTGTTGAGGGCGACGGTGCTGCTACATCAAAAACAGGAGTATCTCTTAAAGATTTAGGTTTAGGTACACGTGATATGGCAAAAGGTCTAATGCTATTTTCATTAGTCCCTAAGAAAACTGTCGATAAGTTTTTCTATTTCATAGATGGCTTATCAGAGAGATTAGATAAATTTGATGACAAGAAAGCAGAAGCAGGTGGAAAGGCTTTAGCTGCAATAGGTGATGGCTTATTTAGTTTTGCTACAAAATTAGCTCTTTCTACAATACTATTAATACCATCTTTGGTGTTTGCACCTGTCACATTACTCACAATAGGATTATTTGGTACAGCATTTGCTTTACTAGGAGCATTCGAAGATCCTATTAAAAGAGGAGCAGAGGCACTGTATGACATGGGCGCAGGTCTATTATTATTTAGTCTTGGTTTAGGAGCCTTTACATTAGCATCATTATTTATACTTAAAAACCCCAAAACATTATTAGTGATGGCAGGTACCATTATACTTATAGGTGGTGCAATATCTTTATTAGGTGTGTTTGACAAATATATTGAAAGAGGTTCAGTTGCTCTACTTTTAATGGGTATAGGATTAACTGCATTTTCAGTCGGCGTAGGTATATATGCACTTGTGAGTAAATTAATAACGGTCGAAAACATGTTAATCATGGCAGGTACACTTATCGCAGTAGGTGGAGCCATTGGTTTGGTTGGTGCATTTGAGATGGGTCTTTTTACAGGTATACCTGGGGTAATAACTGCAGGTTCGATTGCTTTAGTTGTTGCTGGGGTAGGATTAGCCGCTGTTTCTATAGGGTTGCTTATATTTAATATGGCAACAAAAGATATGACATTAGAGGATGCTGGTAAAATGGCTTTAGTCTTAGGCGGAATTGCATTAACATTTGCGGCAGTAGGAGTAGCATCTCCTTTAATTTATTTAGGTGCACCTGCATTAATTTTAGCAGGTATTGCATTATCACTATTAGGCGTAGGATTAATGTTATATACAGAAGGTTGGAAAAAGGCCGATAAAGCAGGAATGTGGAAACCAACTGGAGAAAAAGGATTCTTTGGTGGAGATATACTTGTATTTGAATCTACTTTAAATGCAGTAGCAGCCGGTCTTTCAATTAATCCATTTACCACAGCAGGAATACTTATAGGTGCACCTGCATTAATACTTGGTGGTATTGCTCTATCATTACTTGGATTAGGTCTTATGTCGTTCACGAGTGGATATAAGAAAGCCGATAAAGCAGGATTATGGAAAGACACAGGTGAGACTGGATTCTTTGGTGGAAAAATACTTAAGTTTGAATCTGTACTTGATTCAATTGCGGCAGGTCTTTCAATTAACCCTCTTACTACGACAGGAATACTTATAGGTGCACCTGCATTAGTACTTGGTGGTGGAGCATTATTAAGTTTATCTCTTGGACTTTACACATTTACTAAAGCATTCACAGCGGCAGAAGATGCAGGATTGTGGAAAGACACAGGTGAGACAGGATTCTTTGGTGGAAAAATACTTAAGTTTGAATCTGTACTTGATTCGATTGCGGCAGGTCTTTCAATAAATCCTTTAACTGCTATTGGTATGGTTGCCGGATCAGGAGCATTACTTGTGGGTTCTGCTGCATTATTAACAATGTCCGTAGGAATTAAAGCATTCGGTAATATGTATAAAGATAAGGGTGTTCAAAAATTATTTGAAGAACATCCAACATTTATTGTAGAAAGTTGGTTTTCTGCCGATAGGCCAGGAAGTTATTTTGAATTCTTGATGTCAGGTATTGCTAATGCATTCGACCTACCAACTCTACAAATTGCTAATATGTATGCATCTGCACCCGCATTAATAAAGGCAGGTAAAGCTCTACAAGATATAGCAGCTGGGATTAGAGGATTCCAAAAAATAATTAACGACGTTGAAGGTGGTGATTTAACTAAGATCACTGATAATATTGTTTCAGTTATTACAACAGTTTCACAGGCATTCGGTCAAATAGGTGGTACTCGAAGCGGAGGCTTAAGTAGTTCATTAAAAAGATTCTTTGGATTTGGCGGAGATATTCCAGGTGCGGTTGTTGATGGTAAGCAATTGTATTCTCCTGATGCTGTTAAGAGAGGTATTGAATCCGTATCAGGTATGGGAGAAATACTTGTAAGTGTAGCACAAGGTGTACAAGCATTTGCATCAATGGAATATAAAGATCTTAATGGTAATATAATTAAGATAGATGGAAAGGTACAAGCCGAGGCAATTAAAAATGCAGGAGATGTGATTTCAGTTGTTGCAACTGCATTCGGTGAATTAGGTCGAAAATATCCTGTAACTGATGAAGGTTGGTTTACGGAAGGTAAGAGTGATGTACAGCGTGGTGTAATGGCGGTTAACGGTATGGGGTCAATACTTGTTAATGTAGCCGAAGGAATTAAAGCCTTTGCTGACTTTACATATAAAGATGCAGACGGGAATGTTGTTGAAATTGATCCAGCTGATCTTCAACCTGGTGGTAAAATTATTACAAGTATTAAAGATGTACTTTATGCAACATCGAGAGTATTTGGTTATATTGGATCATCTTCCTCAGAAGGATGGATAGATGATGCGCAAGGTTTAGGTTATAGTCCAGATCAAATTAAAGAAGGTGTTGATGCAGTATCAGGTATAGGTAATATTTTATCAGGCGTAGGTTCTGCTGTTAAAGCATTTGCTGAAGCAGGTAAACCTGACACTAAACCTATCACGGAATTTATTACTGACGTCGTTAGTGCAGTTATGGGATTAGGTGGTTTTGATCAACTGATGATTAAGACAAACGGCGAAATTCTAAGTGATATTTTTGAATCAATGGTTGAGGTCGTTGAGGCTAAAGATCCTTTTAAGGAAATGGCCAAAAGCATGGGAGAACTTAAGGATAACATTAATGCAATGGATGCAGAGAAGTTAGAATTAACAAATGATCTTATGCATAACATAACTCTTGCTGGTGAAAGTGATGGTACTGAGGCTGCACTTGAAAAAATAAGTGGAGTATTTGACAGAATAGAAGATTTCTTTGGTATCACTAAACAAGATACGGATATAACACCTACCGGGACAACTGGTGAGACTCCACCTCAATTAGGAGTAGGTAATACCAATGATCAATTATTAAGTGCAATACAGCAGCTTAACAGTTCAATTAAAGGGTTGCAGAGTATAATGAACAATTTACCTGACGATATCTCCAATATTAAACTTAAAGTCGATAAAGATTACTAATCTTAAAACAAACTATACCTACCTTTGTATAATATAAAAATACAGAGATGGAAAACAAAGGAATAGTATGGTTTGATTTGGAAACAACAGGTATCAATCCATTAAGTGATAGAATAATCGAAATATGTATGGTAAAGGAAATTGAAGGTAAAGAACCTGAAGTTTACCAAACATTAGTACAGCCTGATTGTGGAGCTACAAGCCACCCTGATGCTGAAGATAAACATGGCATATCTGCTGAAATGTTAAAGAATGCACCTACCTTTAAAGAAGTAGCAAAAGACATCGTTAATTTTATTGGAGATTGTGATCTAGGAGGCTATAATGTTTTATGGTTTGACATTCCTTTTCTTGTTGAAGAATTAATGAAAGCAGGTATTGTTTTTAATCATCGTAACAGAAGTGTAATTGATCCTTTCTTAATTTATAGTAGATATGAAGCAAGGAATCTTGAAACAGCATATAAAAAATACACAGGTAAAACATTAGAAGGCGCGCATAGAGCAGAAGTAGATATTAAAGCTACGATGGAAATCTTCTATAAACAAAAGGAACTTTATCAGGAAATGCCTCAGACGATTAAAGAGATCGATGAAGAGGTTAATAAGAGAGGTGAAATCGTAGACCTTTCAAGAAAATACAAATTCCAAGATGGCGAAATACTTTTTAACTTTGGAAAATACAAAGGTAAGAAATTCAAAGAGGTATATGAAGTTGATCAAAGATATCTTGATTGGATGATTGATAAAGGTGAATTTTCAAAGGAGACAAAAATCATTACCAAAAAACTTAAGGAAAGAATGCAATCAGAAAAGTTAGAGAACTTGTAAATTGTTAATAACTTTTTTTAAAATACTTGGTCTAGAATTTTTATTTCCCAATTAAATTGATTATATTTAAATATAATTAAAAAACAAACATTATGAACGCAGAAAAACTACATTCGCCAAATACACTAACTGAGGGAACTTCTTTCCACGGTCAAACTATTTATACATCAGTCGAAGCTTTAACAGAGGCATACGGTGAACCTCATAACTACGGTGACTCGGATGATAAAGTTCAATATGAATGGGAGATGGAGTTACAAGATGGAACAGTTTTTACAATATATGATTGGAAAGAGTATCGTTGCTATGAGGAGAGTGCCACAATAGAATTTCATATTGGTGCTAAAAATTCAATAGATGCAATTAAAGCACTTAGGTCTCTGAAACAAAAGTTAGGAAGATAATATAAATATAAGGTTCTTTGAAAATATGGGGGCGCTTTGGCTTTGACAGTATGATTGAAGTTTTAAACACAGCACCGGGTGATGACCTACATCAATTCTTAGCTGACAACGCTGAGTATGCAATGGCTGCCTAGTAGGTAAGCACTGCACATCATGTAACTAAGTCGCATGCTTGTAGGTTACTAAGATGTTAAACGAAGCATAAGAGGTGAAAGACAAATGATATTGTTGATCGTAAACCACCTTAAGAGTTTTAAGATACATTATTCGTTTTTGGAAGTTTAAGCAAACTTAACCTAAGCTGTAAGAATGTTTATTATGAATACTTATTGGACGCGGGTTCGAATCCCGCCGCCTCCACTCATATAAAAAATAAAACCGCCTATATGAACATACATAACGACTACATTTTTCTTAAAAGAGTAATAAGAAATAAGGAAAATGAAACTAAACACACACCTTCTTTAAAGAGAATGATATCTCTCTTTGAGAAGAAATACCCATTGCAAATGTCAAAGGAATTACGTATGCTAAGATTGTGTATTAAACAAATTAATAAAACTTTAGTATAAAAATAAAATAATGAGCAAATCTTTAGAAAAAAAGTATCAAAAATTAACTGACGTTGAACACGTACTGTTAAGACCTGGTATGTATGTTGGATCTATTGTACCTATTACAGAAGAAATATATGTACCATCAGGTGACAAATTTATTTTTAAAGAAATAACATATAATCCTGCATTTCTAAAAATCTTCGATGAAATTGTATCAAACTCTGTAGATGAACATAAAAGAAATCCTAAACTGACTTGGATTGATATTAAAATCGAAAACGACAAAATTACAATAAAGGATAACGGAGGTATACCTGTAGAAATCCATAAAGAACATAAACAATATATCCCAGAGATGATATTTAGTAATCTTAAAGCTGGGAGTAATTTTGATGATTCTGAGGATAGAGTCGTTGTAGGTACAAATGGAGTAGGAAGTACTCTTACTAACATTTTTAGTAAAGAATTTACAATTTCAACATGTGATGGTAAAAAGAGGTTTATCCAAACCTATACAAATAACATGGACGAAAGAACTAAGCCTAAAGTAACATCGGCTAAAGTTAATCATACTGAAATATCATACTTACCTGATTATGAAAGATTTGGTATGGAAGGTATGGATACACAAAGTTTACTTATGATTAAAAAGAGGCTTTGTGATATTGCTGCTTCGACACCAAGTTTAAGTATTACACTTAATGGTGAAAAAGTTAAGTATAGAAGCTTTAAGGATTATGCATTACAATATACTACACCAGTAATATTTGAAAAATCTGAACACTGGGATATAGGAATAGGTTTATCTGATCGAGGTTACCAAGCTGTATCGTTTGTAAATTCCGTTGAAACAAAAGACGGCGGATCTCATGTGAATTATGTTTATTGGCAAATTGTAAATTGGTTAAGAACCGCAATTAAAAAGAAACATAGAGTTGATGTTAAACCTAGTGAAATTGCAAATCATTTATTTTTATTTGTAAACTGTACTATCATTAACCCATCATTTTCATCGCAAACAAAAGAGAAGTTAATTACATCTTCTTCTGATTTTGGAACAAGCCATACCTTAAGTGATAAGATAATTAAGCAAGTTTTAAATTCTGAAATTATTCAATCTGTGTTGGATTGGATTGAAAAAAAGAAAGCGGCGGAAGAAAGAGCTAAGCTTAGAAAATTAAATAAGAACTTAGATAAATCAAAAGTACTTAAACTTATTGATGCTAAGAAAAGAGGCGATAGGAGTAAATGTACTCTTGCAATATTTGAGGGAGATTCTGCATCATCTGCATTTAGAAGATATAGAGATCCTCAAACACAAGGAGCTTTTCCACTAAGAGGTAAATTTATTAATGTAAGTGGTATGACTCCAGCAAAAGCAGTTCAAAACAAAGAAGTACAATCTCTTATGGCTGCATTAGGATTAAAGATAGGGCATGAGCCTAAGGATTTAAGATATGGAAAAATCCTACTTTATACTGATGCGGATGTTGATGGTAATTCAATCGCAGCATTATTAATTAATTTCTTAGGTAAGTATTGGCCAGAATTATTTGAACAAGGAAAAGTATGTAAAGTCGAAACACCTCTTATGGTTGCAAAACAAGGAAAGAAAACATTGGAGTTTTACACTGAGGATGAGTATAAAGAATGGGAAGGTAAAGAAAAGGCCTTATCTAAATGGAACATTGAATATAAGAAAGGTTTAGCTGCATTAGAAGATGCTGAATATAAAGAGATCATTAAACACCCTAGAACCTTCGTTCTAACCAAAGATAATAATTTTATACAGACATTAAAGATATGGTTCAGTGGTGACTCAGAACCAAGGAAAAAGAAAATCCTAGGTGAGAATACCGAAGATGAAGTTAAAGTATCTAATAAATCATTATTTTAAAATGGAAACAAAAAGAACAGTATCAGATTTTTTCGATAACGAGTATTTGGAATACGCAAAATATGTTGTATCGAACCGTGCTATACCTAATGTTATTGATGGTCTTAAACCTACGCAAAGAAAGGTTGTATTTGTCGCTAATAAAATTTGGAAGACTGGTAAAGAAAAACCAATGAAGCTTTTCCAATTAGGCGGTAGAGTTGCAGCAGATGCTTTTTATCATCATGGTAATACTTCTTTAGAAGGTGCAATGGTAACTATGGCACAAAGGTTTAAAAATTCACTACCTCTTTTGGACGGTATAGGTCAATTTGGTTCTTTGCGATCTCCATCAGCTGGTGCTCCTAGATACATAAGTGCAAAATTACACCCTAACTTTAGGTTAATTTATCAAGATTTTGAATTACTTAAAAACAAAATTGAAGAAGGGCAAGAGATAGAACCCGAATATTTTCTGCCTATTGTTCCAACTGTAATTTTAAATGGATCATCTGGGATAGCAGTAGGTTTTGCTACTAATATTTTAAATCGTAATCCTAAGACAGTGATTACTGCTTGTCTTGATGTTCTCCAAGAAAAGAGAATGCCAAAATTACCACCTTGGATAGAAGGTTTTAATGGTACATTTGAAAGACACCCGGATAATCCTAAGACATGGAAAATTGAAGGTGAAGTAGAAGTCGTAAATACAACAACTGTAAAGATAACAGAAATTCCTCCACATTACACATATGAAAAATATGAAGAGGTTTTAAATAAATTAGTTGAAAAGAAATGGATTCAATCATATGAAGATAACTCATCCGAAAAGATCGAATACATTGTTAAATTTAGTAGATCAATTTTAAAAGATTTAGTCGCAAAGGATAAATTAAAATCTACATTAAAACTTAAATCACAAGAAACTGAAAATCTTACAACTATTGATGAAAATGGAAAACTTAAAATATTTGATAAAGTTGAGGATATAGTTAAACATTTTGTATGTGTAAGATTAGGATGGTACGAAACAAGAAAAAAATACTTAATTGATAAAACAGAAAAGCATCTTGCTTTAATAAGCAATAAGGCTAGGTTTATTAAAGATATCATTGAAGAAAATCTTGTAATAAGTAATGTACCTAAAGATACAATTATTAAATATTTAGAAAAAAATGATTACGATAAGGTAAATGGATCTTATGATTATCTTTTAACAATGGCAATTCAATCTTTAACAAAAGAAAGATATCAAAAATTATTAGAAGAAATGAAAGGGTGCAAGATAGCACTTAAAACATTAAAGGCAACGGATCATAAAGATATGTACATTACAGATTTATTAACTCTTAAGAAGGCGATGTAAGATGGAAGAAAACGTAAGACCTTGGGGTAGGTATGATATCCTATTTGAAAATGATAAATGTAAAGTCAAAAAGATAGCTGTTAAACCGGGTGGTATGTTATCTTATCAATATCATACAAAGAGAAGGGAGACATGGACAGTCATAAAAGGTAATCTTACTATTATTTTAGACGGAGATATTTGCTTTAGGGAAGCAGGTCAAACTATTAAAATTCCATTAGGTGCAAAACACCGAGCGTGGAATGAAACCGATGAAACAATCGAATTTATCGAAGTTCAAACTGGTACATATTTTGGTGAAGATGATATTATTAGATTGGATGATAAATATGGTAGGGAAGATTAAAACAAACATTAAAACTTAAGTATAAAAATAAAATAAAAATTATGATTACAACAAACGAAAGCAGTTTTAATTCTTCAATGATAGAAAAATGTTTCTATGATTTTACGAAGAATAGGCTAAAGGTTAAATTTAACGGTGGGCAAGTTTACGAATATGAAAATGTAGAACCTGTGATATATGAAGCATTCTGCCAAGCAGAATCTACCGGTAGATATTTTATTGAAAATATCAAAAACAAATATGAATTTACACAATTAATAACAGAATAGATTATGGCACAAAACATTATGTATGAAGCGCTTAAGGCTCAATTTGAAGCACAGAGGCAGAAAGCAATAGCAACGCTTACGGTTTACTTTTCAAACTCAGTAGGTATCGGAGAACATCCTCAGATAATAGATGAGATGGTTGAACAGACTAAATTATTAGCAGAGGCTAATGATTGTTTAGAAACTTTGATTGATACGTTCGAAACCGGAGGGGATAATGAATAAAGTAATCCTTGTAGGTAAAGCAGCTTCTGGTAAAGATCATATGAGAAAAACCTTGCAAGGTAGAGGCTTTAAATATGGAGTCTCTTATACAACAAGACCTTGTAGAAAAGGTGAAATTGATGGAAAGGATTATTATTTTATTACTGAGGCAGAATTTAAAGATGGCATAAAGAAAAATGTTTGGTATGAGTATGTTGAGTTTAATGGGTGGTTTTATGGCACCACTAAAAAACAATTTAAAGAAACTCATAATCTTTTTATTATGACACCTAAAGGTATATCTCATATAGATGCAGTCGAAAGAAAAAAATGTACAATTATTTTTCTTGATATCTCAGACACAACTCGTTCAGCGAGACTATGTGAAAGAGGAGACGAGAACGATTCTATTGAGAGAAGAATGTATAATGACAATTTGGATTTTGAACATTTTACCGATTATGATATTAAAATTGATAATCCAAACTTTTAATAAAAAATAAGTATAATAATAAAACATGAATAAATTCATAATCATAGAAGGTCCTGATAACACAGGTAAAGATACGCAGGTTAAAGAAATAATCAAAAACTTTTCAGATGAATGTTTTCATATGTTTCATTATTTTAATCTTCCTTTTAAAGAAGATAAGGAGAAGCATAAAGATTATTCAATTAAGATGTATGATGAAATGTTTAACATAATGAAAAGCGCACCTAAAGGTATTAATTATATCTTTAACAGGTCTCATCTAGGTGAGTCTGTATATAGTCCACTGTACCGTGGATATCTTGGTGATTATGTTTTTGATATTGAAAAGAAATACACCGAGTACTTAAGACAAGATTTATATCTTATTACATTAGTAACCGATCCTTCGCTAATTTTTAAAAGAGATGATGGTAAATCATTCTATAAAAATGAAGAAGAAGTTAAAGGTGAGATTGACGGGTTTGTTCGTGCTCACAGAAAAAGTACTATTAAAAATAAACTGCTTTTAGATATTGGTAAGATGGGTATAAAAGAAGTTTCTAATATAATTAAACAATTTATCATGGAGGCAAATCAACCAGTGTTACCTGATAACCAATTAAATTTATTTAAATAAAATGTCATACGATGATCTATATTATGAAATATATGAACAGATGAATAATCTTAAACTTATGCTTGAGTTTGAGAGTGAATTAGATCTATTAAGGTATGATGATAAGTGGAAATCAAAATCTGTTAGAGATCGCTGGGAAGAAGCTAGACAAAGAACATTAAAAAAATATAAAGACAATGAGAACATATAAAGGAGAAACATTTGCTGAAGCTTACGAAAGAGTATTAAAGGATGTATACAATAATCCAGAATTTGAATCTTCACCAAGAGGTATGAAGATTAAAGAAGTTACAAATGCTGCATTAGTGATAGAAGATCCTGCATACCCTTTATATGAGAATATGCGTAGAGGTAGTCAACTTAAGTATATTGGTGCTGAACTACTTTGGTATTTTTCAGGTAGGAATGATGTTAATTTTATTGAAAAATTTGCAAAGTTTTGGAGAGATATTGAAAATGGAGATGGTACTGTAAATTCAGCATACGGCAATTTATTATTTAATGAAATTAACGAACATGGCTATACACAATGGGAATGGGCGTATAATTCGTTAATAAATGATAAAGATACAAGACAAGCAATTATGCACTTTAATTTGCCTAAGCATCAGATCGATACAAATAAAGATTTCGTTTGTACTTTAACAGGAGTATTTCAAATAAGAGATAATAAATTAAATTTCACTGTTGATATGAGATCTAACGATCTTATCTTAGGTACTCCAACTGATGTAGCATTCTTTTGTTTATTGCAACAACAAATGTTAAACCTATTAAGAAAAAAATATCCGAAATTACAACTAGGTTCATATACACATATTGTACATTCAATACATTTATATGAAAGGCATTTTAATTTGGTTAAAGAAATGTTAAATGAAAAATTCTTTGAAAAAGGATTCCCATCTTTACATGAAAATTTAATTGATAGAAAAGGTAATACTCACCCTGTGATTAATGCATTATGTAAACAAATAGATGAAGGTGTTAAAACGCTAAGACATGATTTTCATAATGATAAATTAGTTTCTTGGATTATTGATGCGGTGAATGGAACTTTCGAAGACCGTATATATAATAAAGAAAATAATACTTTCATATGCAATTAAAGACTTTTGGCCAATTTATTAACGAAGGATTTGAATCATTAAATAAAAAGGTACAATTTCTTAGACTTACTCCAGTTGTATCTTATACAGATAATAAGGCGTTGGTAAAACTCACAGAGGATGCTAACGAGAGATTCTATGAAGAGTACATTTTAAAGGAAAGTGACAAATACACTGACTTTAAAAAGTTAAGAGAAAACTTAAATCCTAAAAAACCTATTCTTTATTACGGAGCAAAGAGCGGTGAAAGTTCTAAATTTATTAACGAATACATTAAAGATCATGATAATGTAGTTTACAATAAACCTGAAGAACAGCAAAAATCCGGTGATAAAGTACTATTTCATAAAGTTTTAGAAGATACAGACTTAACACCTAAAACTGTCTTTGATATTAAAGAAGCAGAAAAACTTAAGTTTCCAATAATTGCAAAACCTGCCGAAGGCATGAGTGGCGTTGGTATAGAAAAATTTGAAACGGTTGATGATCTTAAAAAATCCAAAGGTAAGTTCGATCTCTTTAGTGAATTTGTAAATTTTGACAGAGAATATCGAGGTCTATTTGTTAAAGATAATCTTGCCGTAATTTATGAAAGGGTACCTATCGTTAAAGATAATAAAAGCATAGAGACTAAAGGTAGAGATGAAAAGCTTTCATTTGTTTATATTGAACAGAAAGATAATGTACCTTTTAAAAAGGAGCTTATTGAAATGGCAAAGACATTTAATGATAAGGTTAAATTGGATGTATATTCATTAGACTTCTTTTCAACTAAAAACGAAGGTTTAATATTAATTGAAGCAAATGCAAGTAGCGGTCTTGGTTCAAATTCATTAGTCTCGGTATACGAAGCAATTCATAATGATTTTTACGAAAAGAAAATCGCAAAGGAAGATAAACAATTTATCGATAAGATAAAAGAATCCTATAATAGTCATATTAAAAATGATTACCCTGATGAGCATAAGAAATCTCTTATGCCTAAATAGTTTTTAAAAAAATTCTTTCAGAACTTTTTAAAACTTGTTATTATTAAAACGAACAATTTATTTTTATGGAAACCAACGTATTAAAGCTTAAAGATTTTTATGTGACATCTGACACATGGTTCGGTAGAGAACATATTTTACAAATCGGAAAAGATAGAAATCAATTTGCTGACGTAAAAGAAATGAATCGACATATTATTAAACAGTGGAACAAGGTAGTTAAAAAGGACGATGTAGTATTTCATTTAGGAAATTTTGCATGGGATCCTAATACGGCTGAAACGGTTCTATCACAACTCAAAGGGAAGATTTATTTTATTTTAGGAAATCATGACGATGCTTTAATCGATGTTTTTGAAAATTTTAAAAACGTGGTTATCATAGAAGATCAAATTTTAACACTGCCTATGCATGATGTTGTTTTAAGTCATTATCCTCTACGTGATTGGGGAGGTAAAGAATCTGGGACACTTCATATACATGGGCATTCAATTTTTAATAACCTTACTGATTTAAGTGTAGAGAGAAGAGTAAATATCTGCACCGATCATTGGGGTTTAAAACCAATAAAAATTTCAACATTAAAAGATTTTATCAATGAAGAACTCTAAAAGAACTTACAAGGAAATTGCATTAGAATTTAAAACTACTAAAAATGAAACAGTATACAATGAATTGTATCAAAAGATGAGACCCGGATTAAGAAACTATGTTTATGGTATTTTAAAGGACTGGGATACTACTGATGACGTGGTTTCTAATACATTAACTAAAATTTATTTTAAAATTGATCAATATGATCCTTCGTATCAAATTACTACTTGGGCATATAGGATTGCATATAATGAATGTATGGGTCATATTATGAATAGAAATAAAAAAGTCAGTTTAAATGTTTTCTCTGAAAAAGGAATTGAGGCAAGCAAGTCAGGTTTTGTTTTTCAAAATCCTTTAGCTGATGGAGAATCACAATTAACTGAAACTGATCACTGGGAAGAAGTAAATGAAATTGAAGAAAGAGATCGTTTAGTTAAGGAAGCAATACAAAATCTACCTCCTATGTATAAGAAATATATGGTAGAGAGATTCTTAAATAATAAATCATATAACGATATTCTTGGTATGATGGAAGAAGAAGAAAATGGGGTTAGTTTACAAACTGTTAAGAACAGAATCTTCAGAGGAAGAAAAATTGTTAAAAAACAGCTTGAAACTCTTCCATTATTTTCTGTTGAAGCCAATACATAATACTAAGGATATAGTTTAACCAAAAAATAAAGCTATGTTTACATATTTTAGAGAATTATATTTAGAAATAAATGTTTGGCGAAAAATTAGAAAAATAGCCAGGCAGTCCACAGAGAACCTTGAAAAAAGTAATTTTAGGGTTGATTGGATTGGTCGCATTTACACTGTCATCAATTTACCTGATGAAATGATAGAAAGAACTGATCTACACGAAGGTTATGTTCTTATGCAACTTAAAGATTACGATAAGTTGTTTTTTGACTTAGGGGTTAGTGATTATCTTTTCCCTGAAATTCAACAAGTTGCACCAAGTGCATATCTTTTAATATTAACTGGTCCTAAGGACTATATAAAGTTAGGATCAATCTTGTGGAACATACTAAAAATAGTAGCAGTATCATTTGGTATAAAATTACTATATTCCTTAACTGTAAAGTACAGTGAAAATATAGTATCATTATGGAAAAGTCTAATAAGCCTGATTTGGTAAAAAAGACAAACGATCTTCAAGAAAATATCCAAAGACTAAAAAAGGAATTGGAAGAATTACAAGAAGAATGTAATCATGAAGAGTCGATTATTAAACAGCAGATGAGTGGGAAGGTATTAAAGTATTGCAAAGATTGCGGTAAAGAAATAGGATATCCAACTCAACAAGAATTAGAAAATTATTTATATGGCAACAAAGGAAGCACTAGGGAAGACGGAACAAATTAATGGCAGGAGATTCTATAATGTAGAAGAAGGTGTTAAGTATCCTTCTGTTACAACTATCATAGGAGAATTCTCTGATAATAGTGGTTTGGATAAGTGGAGACAGAGGGTAGGTGAAGCAGAAGCTGATCGTATTTCTAAATTCTCTGCTAACCGTGGAACTGTAATGCATCAACTTTGTGAGTATTATATCCTATCCGAGAAATCTACACCAAGAGAAAAAAAGGATGATGCTTTAGAGAAGATAATTCCATTCGTAGAAGAAGAAGGTTTTACTGATGATGAAATGAGAGTAGGTAAAAGCTTATTTTTAAATTTCTATAATTGCGAATTGTTTAATAGAATTGATAGTGTTGTTTCAGTCGAAGAGATGCTCTACTCCCACCAGATGGGAGGGTATGCAGGTAGAGTGGATAATATTTACAAAAATAAACAAGGGAGACCAGTCATCTTAGATTTTAAGAGTGCAAACAAACCTAAGAAACGTGCGTGGGTTGATAATTACTATGAACAAATCTCAGCATATTTTATCGCATATTGGGAAATGTATGGTGAAAAACCAAAAGGTGGAGAAATTTGGATTAGTAATGAGTATGACGGTGTACCTCAAATATTTCATGTGACAAGTGATGACATTAAACATTACGGTAAAATCTTTTTAGGCAAGGTTAAAAAGTTTCATGAAACCTTTGTTCCCTTTTAGCCTAATATATAAAAAAAATAAAAGAAATGAAATATTTTAAAAATTTCATACAGTTTTTATCCGAAGGCGAAACCACTGTGGTTAAGGTCGCTGGGAAAGAATATGAATCTCCTAATGATAAAGAGTTAGAAAAGGAAGTAGAAAAATACATGGATGATGTGGATGAGGATTGTCCTAGATGTGGAGAAGCCCCTGAAAATTGTAAATGTGAAGGTGATGATCAATGGAGCACTCAAAATTATCATAGAGTACCTAAAGGAGAAAAAGTTAAAAACGAACCTAATCAAAAATTTGAAAAATGAATATAGATAAGTTATTTAAAAGTAATGCGGTTTACTTAATTTACGGGTTTTTCATTATGAGTGCATTATCACAATGTAATTCATGTTCTCATAATAATGAAAACAAAAAATTAAGAAAGGAACTTATTGAAGTTAGGAATGAAATAGATACATTAACTAACACAATAATTGACCAAGAAGAAATGATAGAATTAATTAAAGAAACTCCAGCTTGGAAAACTTTAAGAATTGAAGAAATTTCAGACAAGGAGAGAATTTCTATCAATGCATTGGAACAAAAGGAAAATTAAAAACACCTATGGCCAAAAGACCTATTATACCTGGAGTACCTACACCTAGACGAGGTGATCCAAATTGCGCAATTTCAGTATGCTTAGCAATATTTGCTCAGGTAGAATGTATAATTGTTATTATGCAAGGAACTACGGCATGCATAGATATTCAGTTTTTCAATAAAGATGGTAAGCCTTTGGATTTAAGTCAATATGATGAATTCAGAATTTTACTTTTTGATGAATTAGAATGCGCAATTGCAAATTTCTATTACCCTGATGTACCATCAGGATGTAAAGGTTTTCCAATAGAGATTTTACAATACACAACAACTGACGGTAAAATTCAGAATGAAGGTTTAGTTAGAATATGTTTAACTAAAGAATGTACTTCACTTATGAGCACAGGTGCTATTTTTGCCGAAATGTTATTAACATACAGAGATACAGCCGGCACTGAAGAAGTACAAGGTATTTCATGTTTAAAGGTGGCTAATGTTGTACCTTCAAGAATTAATAACATTGATTGTGATTCAGGTATTTGCGGATAAGTTAAATTTAAAATATGAAAAATAAAATTGTACACAACGGTATCATTGCCATATTTTGTAGCCTTTACTTTTTAGTTGCTACAATTTCAATGATAAATTCTGTAGCATTTTTTAATCTAAGCCACAGCGGTTTAATGTCGTGGTCATTAGCTATAGGTTTTGAATTAGGAGCAGCCGCTTCTTTAGGAGCAATCATAATTCTAGAAAAAACAAATCGTGCTATGGTTTGGGGTTTATTTTTACTCTTAACCTCATTTCAAATGATGGCAAATTCATTTCATGCGTATGTTAATTTAGAAGACTATGTAGGATGGATTGAACTTTTTGGTTTACAGGAAGAAGACCCATTATTTCAAAAAAGGATCTTATCTATAATAAGTGGAGCAGTATTGCCTTTGGTCGCATTAGGTTTTATTAAATCTTTAGTTGATTATATTAGACCAAATGCTAATAATGGATTGACTAAAGACATGAAAAAAACTATCATTGAGGAAGAAATCAAAAGGGAGGTTGAAGACAGTGACATTCCTAGAGAAAAGGAAGATGATACTGATGAATGGGATGAAGCTCATGCTCTAGATATGGTAATGAATCAAATGGTAGAAGACTTACAATTAGATGAAAATGATGATTTATTAAATGAATTTTATGATGACGATGCTCAAAATATCATAGTACCGCCATTAGAAGTAAAGTCTGCTGAAGCGGAGGAGAGAAAAGCCGAGAAGGTTAAAGCCCCAACTTCGCAAGAAGCAGGCGAATCTAATAGGATTAATATCAGAAAGAAACAGTCCGACATATCGGCACCTAAACCAAGACCTCGAAACTAATGTGGAGATCTCATTTTAAGTTATTAGAGTCAATATTTCAAAGACTTTATCCAATAAATAATAAAAATACTGATAATAAACCTATGCACAAAGAATCAAATTATTTATGGTTATTTGATCCCGGTCACGGTGGAATAATCGAAGGTGTTTATCAAACTGCAGGCAAAAGAAGCCCTAAGTGGGATGACGGCACTCAACTCTTTGAAGGAGAGTTCAATAGAGCAGTCGTTGACAGATTAATGAAATTATGCAAAGATCAAGGAATATCCTGTATTAACTTAGTTGATACACAAGAGGATATCTCGTTGAGAAAGCGAACCGATAAAGCCAACAACATTTGGAGAGAACAGTATGATAAAGGTGGTAAACCTTGTATTTATGTTTCGGTTCATGCAAATGGGTTTAGCAAAGAATCTGCTAACGGTTGGAGTGTATACACATCCGAAGGAGAAACTAAATCCGATAAAATTGCACAAGTCCTTTTTGAAAAGGCTAAAGCAGAATTTCCCGATCACAAGATGAGAAAAGATACTCGTGATGGGGACGATGATAAAGAAGCTAATTTTTGGGTACTACGAAAAACGGTTATGCCGGCTATTCTTAGCGAAAATTTCTTCATGACAAATAAGAGAGAATCCGATCTTATTTTAAGTGAAGAAGGTAGAGATAGAATAGCCAAAATACATTTCCAAATGATTGAAGAAGTAGAATCCAAAAAATTAGTTTAGTATGAAGACAGCAAATAAACACGACTCAGAAATTTTTAGAGAAAAGAGAAAAGTTAAAAATCCTATTAAGTTTAAAATACAACTTAATGAGGAGCAGAAAAAGGCAAAAGAGACAATCTTAAATAGCACGGTTACTCTTTTGGCAGGTAAAGCAGGTAGTGGTAAAACATTGGTAGCTTGCCAAGTTGCATTAGATGGTTTATTTAGAAGACATTACGAAAAGATAATAATTACACGACCTACGGTATCTAAAGAAGAGATAGGTTTCTTACCAGGTGATTTAAGAGAAAAGATGGATCCTTGGGTACAACCTATTTATCAAAACATGTATACATTATACGGTAAAGATAAAATTGATCCTTATATCGAAAGTGGACAAATCGAAATCGTACCTTTAGCATTTATGAGAGGGCGTACCTTTTTAGACAGTTGTATAATTGTCGACGAAGCACAAAACGTTACCCATACACAAATGGAAATGATTGTGACAAGAGTAGGTATGAGATCAAAGATGATTATATGCGGTGATGATGGTCAAGTTGATCTAAAGAATAAGAGAGAAACTGGATTTAAATTTCTTTACACAGCAGGTAATAAATTAAAGAATGTAGAGTCAGTAACACTTTACAATAATCACAGAGATCCAGTTGTTGACGATCTTATTGAATTATACGAAGAAAAGTTTAGTAAGACAAAGAAGGAATAAGTCCATGTCATCTTGTCAGGTTTAATAAAATTTCCATGTCATATCTTCAGTCTATCAAAGAATATCCAGACAATGTGTCAAAATTTCAGTTTTGGTACAATTTTTGATATATTATATAGTAACAGAGAGTTATTCTGAAACTTTCTTAAAATAAAATGTATAATTAAAAAAATTAAAAACAAAATGAGAAACAACAGATTTTTAAATGGGTTTTATCCAGTCGTTGGAACTGGGAATCTTGACAAAGTATTTGATGCTTTTAACAAAATTACAAATGATACCACGTTTGACGGTATTGAAAATTTTCTGAATACAACTACAGGATATCATGTAGATTCTACCGATGAAGGTTATACTGTAGAAATTCCAGTACCAGGTTTATCTAAAGATGATGTAACTGTTACAACAAATGAAAATCACTTAGTCGTTAAAAATGTAGTAGATGAAAATTCTTCTGGGAAATGGCTTAATAAAAATGAAAGAACTTTTACTATACCAAACGGGATTAGTCTTAAGAACATTAAGGCTAAAGTTGAAAATGGGTTATTAACTATTTCTTTACCTTTTGCTAAAAAAGTTAAAACAAATATTGTAGTAGAGTAAACAAACTCTAAACAAGGTTGTATAATAATAAATAAAAACAAAATTAAATTTTTCTATCATGACAGAAAACACAAACACAACACAGAACGCTGAAACAATGAATCAGCAACAAGCACTTAACGTATTAGTTCAAGCTGCTAGAATCGCACAATCAAAGGGAGCATATACATTGGAAGATGCTGAATTAGTTGCAAAAGCAATTAAAGTTTTTATTCCTACACAGGATCCAAACGCAGTAATCAACCAAGATGCTGAACCAACTGCTGAAACTGAAGAAGCGCCAAAGGCTGAAGTTGCGGGATAAAATTTAATCCTATCAAGGATTTTTAGAGCCGGAGCAATCCGGCTTTTTTTTACACACGTTTTAAATTTAAATCTAATGGAAACATCAACAGAATTATCAAGTGTAGACAGAGATCTACAAAATCAAATTAACTCTTTAGAAGAACAAATCACTCAGCTTAAAAAAGAAATGTCAGATTCGAATGCTACAATAGAAATAATAGCACAAGATGATTGTTTAGCAGAATGTCGAGGATGGAGTGATCCTTACATTGACGATTTCGCTAGTGATATTAAAATCAAAGAAGGTATTCACGAATTAGTCGAAGCATTAATTAAACACAAAGGCACTCTTAACTCTAATGATGTCGATGTTATTTTACACGGTGAATGTGTTGAATTTGATTATCCTCAAACAGGAGGAACTATTAAAAATCTTGAAGATGAATACTTTGCAAATCTATATAAGACTGAAACAGATTACAAAGATCATTCGTTAGGGGTCGATTGGAAGATCTATGTAAGTAAGTCTGGTTATGATGATGTACAAGCTGCATTATCTACTTGCGAATTATAGAACTTTAATATAATGTATTGAAAGGGGGGCTTCTATGTTCCCCTTTTATTTAAAAATACCGTTAAAAAATTCCAGAGGAGGGAAATGTTATTAACTCATTAAAAATCTATTTAAATGAGAAAGTCAAAAATAAATTACAGATATACAACAAACGAAGAAGATAAGGAATTAGTGAAAAAATATTTAGAGGGTGATACTGGTGCGTTCACTCCTCTATTTCATAAATATAAAAACATATTTTTTCATAATGCCATAAAGTGGTTTAACTATAAGGGAATAGAAATAGAGGATATGGCAATGGAGTTTCTTGCTAGAATTTCATCCAAAATTCATTTATATAAACCGGAAAAATCTTTGTTTTCAACGTGGATTACACATAGTATGAAAAACTTTATGATTGAGTATCATTTACGTGTAAAAAATAAACCACACAAAGGGCTTTTTATTGAAGACTTAGGTTATACGGATAAAGACGGAAATAGAGTAGCAGACTCAATAGCAGATGAACGTTCATTGGATGAAGTTGAAAGACTTTCGTATAAAAAGTTAATCAAGGACATGATAAATTCATTGAGTAAGGAAGACGCCAAAATATTCCAAGAACATTTTGTTAACGGGAATTCTCAACATGATACGGCAGATATATTAGGACTTCCTAGAAATACAATGTGGTACAGAGTTAAAAAAATAAAAAATCATTTACAGAAATATAAAGATTTGTTGTAAATGATTTTTGTCAAATAGTTATTAGGTAATATATAATATCAAAGGTCGGTATCGATCTTAAAAATATCATACAAATGAAAATTGCTGTCGTTGTTCCAACTAGAGGAGATAGGCCTGAATTTATTACACAATGTAAAAAATTAATAGACAGGCAAACACTTAAACCTGATAAAGTCTTTTTTATGGACTATTCACCTGAGTCAAGAGCAAAGGATATAACCCAAAGAATCAGAAGAGGCGTTGAAAAGGCAACTAAAGCAGGTTGTGATATTGCAGTTTTTTGGGAAGACGATGATTGGTATCATCCTACATACATTGAATGGTTAGTTTCAGAGTGGAAAAAGAATAAAAGAGCTGCTATTTTTGGTGTAGGCGAAACTTATTATTACAATATTGCTGCTAAGGGAAGACTTCATATGAGACACCAAGGAAGAACTTCTACGTTTTGTACAATGATATCTCTTCCTTTTAAAGGGACATGGTGTAATGATGATTATCCTTTTTTAGATATGCACTTACATAAAACAGGAAGGGTTAAAACTGTTAACTTTAATCAAGGTATAAAGGCAATAGGTATTAAGCATGGCGTTGGTATGTGTGGTGGCGGTGGTCATTATGCTAGATTTAAATGGGATATGATAGATTCACCTGCTGAAAATTGGTTTAAGAGTGTAATGGATGATCAATACTCTTTTTATGATACAATGTCAAAAAAGATACCAAGTATTTCACCAACAAAAAATAATCAACTAAAAAGGAGTGCTAATGTACAAAAAATAGTACCATCACAAAATACTAAAAGAAATGCACAAAGAGTTTCGAAACAAAAAGATTCTGGTAATAATACCAATACACAATTACGAGGAAGGCGTTACAAGGTTACTAAGGTTCGTAGAAAGTAATTTTCCTTTACTTTTTGGGGAAGATAACTTTAAAGTAATGTTAGTAAATAGTCACTCAAATCCTAGGTGCCTAAAAACTATAAAGGTTCTTAGTAATAAATATGAGTGGGCAACTCTCGTACATTCTACTATACAAGGATCTTTAAAGGATGCTCTCTGGACAGGTTGGAAATTAAGAGATAAATCATTTATCCCTGATGTCGTTAACATAATAGAAACTGATGCAGTTCCAAATACTAAGTGTTTCTTAGGAATGTTAAATCTTTATTTTGAAGAAGTAGATAATCAGGTAGGATCCGTTACTCCTATGTATAAATGGAAAGGTGAATATTGTTATCCTACACATTCTCATTGGCACAGAGATCCTACATATAAAAAACATAATAAATTAGGTCTTATTAATAATGTAGGAGGCTGTGGTGTACCTTTTTTATATAGTCTCTGGAGGCCTAATTTAATTGAATATATAAATAGACCTAATTTTAAAACTCTGATTCATTTAGATAGAGACTTTGGCAATCATATTCACAAATTAGGATATAGGCATTTGAGAATGACTAATTACTCCGCTGATCATCACGGTGGAGGTAGAAAAAGTAGATAATGAAAAGAAATATACATAAAAAAATAATTATTAAAAACCAAACAGTTCAACAAAAGCCTAGACAAGGTAAGATTGAATCAGCTCCGCATAAGTGGATTAGAGGAAGTGTTTCTAATCCTAACCCAGGCTTACATACATTTAAGTTTAGTGAATTACATAATGATTTTCATTGTAAGGATATAAATGTTGTGGTATTTTGTCATTTTTACTATGATGATGTTATTGACGAAATATTTGGTCACTTAAAAAGAATGCCATGTAATTTAAGTTCTCTTTGGATATCTTTACCATGTAAAAATCCTTTATCCCCTGATGATAAAACTTTATCAAAGAAGTATAAAATTTTAAAAGAGTATCCTAACACAAACATAAGAATAGTTGAAAATAAGGGAAAGGATATTGGGGGAAAACTAGTATGTCTTAAGGATTATTTAGAATCCACAGAAGAAGGTGAAAATCAATGGTTAGTATTTTGTCATGATAAAAAGACAAAACGAAATAACAAAGATGTAGGTGTTACATGGAGAAAGGAATTGTTAAATGGCATTTTTAATCCTTTAAATATTAAAAAGGTATTAGGTTCACCTCATCTTAGAAAAAAAGCAGTTAAGATGTGGGGTGCAAGAGTTAGAGAAGGTACATTAAACTCCAGAATAATAGCCGTACATTTAGGTAATTTTGAATATATGAAAAAGATAGCAAGTATGTTTGGATTTAAATCATTACCTTATACCGGAGCATTCATAGGAGGAACTATGTTTTGGGTAACTGATGATTTATTTAGAACAAAATTTAAAAACATTAATATTAATGGCATCTTATCACTTTTAGAAAAAGGTGATGTGCAAGAACCTTCTTATACACATGCCATCGAAAGATTATTTGGTATTTTAGTAACTGACACAAGAGGTCATAAAATTGGAATGATATGAAAACAGAAGTACAAATTAACTATAGGATACCTAATCAAGACGATTGGGGTTTTGCTTCAATTAGGTTAAGTAATTTATCCATTGCTTCAATTGAATTTATGATTGAGAAAAGATTAAGACAAATGTATCCTAATGAAAATGAAAAAATTGAATATAAAATAATAGGAATAAGTTAAAGTATGAAAGTAGCAGTATGCATAATGTGTAAAAATGAAAATGAATACATTACTGAAAATGTTAAGTATCATTTAGCATTAGGGTTTGATCATATAATAGTTTATGATAACATGAGCACTATCCCTTTACAACAAACTTTGGCAGATATACAAAATGTAACTGTAATAAGATGGTCTTCTACTCAAAAAGGCAGTCAGTGTAAAGCATATGATAATTGTTTAAAAACACATGGGAGTAAATTTAATTGGATTGCTTTTATTGATACTGATGAATTTATTGTACTTAAGAAGACCACAAATATAAAGGATTTTCTACATGCTTATAGCAGTTATGCAGCGGTAGGAATACAGTGGAAATGTTTTGGATCTTCTGGGCACAAGAAAAAGAAAAAGAGCGTAATTGATTCGTACTTAAATGCAACGGATATCGGATTAGGTCATAATAGACATATTAAAAGTATAGTTCAACCTAAATGGACAAAAGGTTCTAGCGGTGATCCTCATCAGTTTAAATTTAAAGGTGATAAGATATGTGTAAATGAACACGGTATAAAAATACCAGGTCCTTTTAATGTACCTCCTACCTATGACACAATACAACTTAATCATTATGTAACTAGAAGCAGAGAAGATTTTGATGATAAGAAAAAACGAGGTGGCGGTAATATAAGAAATAGTAATAAACTCACTGAAACTTTTTGGCAAAGTTTCCAAGGCGGTAAAAGAGAAGATGACATAATTAAACTATATGAAAAAATTAAAAGATGAAAACCCTTTTAGCAATAACGACATATAATCAACTAAGATTTACTAGGCTATGTATTGATTGTTTAAATAAGATTAATATCAAAGGTTTAGATATTATTTTTATTGACGATGTAAGTAAAGATGGGACGGTTAAGTTTTTAAAAGAAAGTAAATTTCAATTTCAAGGAAGATTAGTTCCTAAAGGTTTAACTTGGAGTTGGAACATTGCATATAGAAAATTTAAAAATGAAGGATATGATAATTTAATTATTGCAAATAATGATATACTTATATCACAGTCTGCTCTTAACGAATTTCTTTCAGTATTAAAAACAAATACATTTGTTGTTCCTTTAAGTACAAAGAAAGGCGCAGGTCATAATTGGAAAGAACAGGCTATTAATCAATACTATCCTAAACTTATCGAAAAATCAAATAAACCTCTTAGACACTTTGATGTACAAAATGATATTAAGGGTAGTCAAATAATACAAAAGAAAATAAATCAATTCAATGGGTTCTTTTTTGGTATGAACAGAAATATTATACCAAGTGAATTTAATAAAGAAACCCTGTTTAATCCAAAGTTAACGAATGTAGGACAAGAATCCGATTTACAAAAAAGATTAAAAGTAAAACCTACATTAGCATTAAGAAGTTTTGTTTTTCATTTTAAAGGAGTAAGTTTTCCTAAGAAAGGTTTGGTGAACGGTAAGGACATCAGACAAAATTTAAATTTATATCATTAATATGCCAATAAGTCATAAACATAAAACAATATTTGTTCATATTCCAAAAACAGCAGGTACGTCCGTTGAAATAGTATTAGGTGTAGGCGGGATAAATGAATCATATTTAAGAAGTCATAAAGAAAGTGTCATAAACGGTGTAAAGTTTGCACCTCAGCACTTTACTGCTAAAATGTTAAAGAAACATAAAGACATTCAATCATTTTGGAATAAGTACTTTAAATTTTCAATTGTAAGAAACCCATATACACGAGTACTTTCTGAATACTTTTGGGTTAAAGGTAAAACGAAGCAAAATTTAACTTTCGATGTGGATGATTTTACAAATCATCTAAAAAGGTATTATAGTAAAATAGACAAGGATCACAAATTAAGCCAAACCCACTATCTATATGATAATGATAAGTGTTTGGTGGAAAAGGTATTTAAGTTCGAAAACTTAAAGGACGGATTTAGTAAATTTGCATCAAAGAGATGGCCAACTGCACCTAGACTTAGTCACACACATAGATCATCAAATAAAACTGATTATTTAAGTCAATTAACACAATATCATAAAGATTTTATCTATGAACTTTATGATAAGGATTTTAAGAATTTTAATTATCAACAATGAAAGTATTTTGCGTAGGGACATGGAAGACTGGAACCACTTCAATGGGACGGGCCCTTCATACTATTATGGGAGGGAAACATCAAAAATGGGAACATAAAAATAGACTTCTTTATTTTAATAATAAGTTTGAAGATATATTAAAAATTAGTAGAAGACATAGAACTTTTGATGATACTCCTTGGAATTGTATTGATGTTTGGCCTAAGTTAAAGGAAATGTATCCTAATTCAAAATACATATTAACTCTAAGAGAAGAAGAATCATGGTTTAATAGTATGGTTAAGTGGTATCGAGGTGATCTTAATACATTTAATCATTCTCGTGTTGTTAAAGAAATTTATGATAGACAACTTAAACCTTTTGGTTTTGATATTGAAGATATGGCCGTGTTGGAAAATTCAAAAGAACATTGGATTGAGTGGTACAGAAAAAGAAATAAACATTTAATTGATTCATTTAGGGGTACTGATCGCCTCCTAATATATAATATAACAAAGGAAAGAGGATGGGAGACTTTGTGTAATTTTTTAGAAAAAGACATTCCAACTGAAGAATTCCCTCATCTTAATAAAAATAAGAGAAGATGATTACTGAAGTTCTGTATCCGAGGTTAAATTCTAATTATGGTAATTTAAGAGTTGCATTACCTCCAATAAATTTTTGGGTTGATAAGATTAAAAACAAAAAGCATTTTCATTTTGTTAAAGTTAATCATGGATTTTTTGATCATTTAACGAGAGCCATTGAATTAAAACATAAAAGGGGGATTAAACTATCTTCTGTGCAGTTTCCTAAAGGTCCTATAGAAGCGGCTGATTTAATGTATCAAATACCTCATAGATATCATGAAAGAGTACCTTTGACACTTTACCAAAAGGCTGTTGAAGCTTTATACGATGATTTAAGAAATAGAGATAATAGAAATGTATTTGTAGGCGTTAGTGATTCTAATGGTATTTCTTGGGTAAAGAAAAGGGGGCGTAAAGGATTCAGAAAAACATACGATGCTTTAATGAGTATCATTAAAGAAACAGATAGACCTTATTTACATGGAGGTTTATTTAGACAATATACAGTAGCAAATGAACTAGGTCCTTTTATTAAAGAACTTAATAAACCCGAAAATAATGTAATCATAGTTGGTCCTGATTATTGTAAAAGTTATCAAAAGGATTTAGGTAAATTTCACCATGTAGAAATTCCTCATACCAATGCCTTAAACGAAATAGAACAAATTGCTAAAAAATGTTATGATAAAGTTGATCCTAATAAACATAATATTATCTTATCATCATGCGCATTAATTTCATTTATTCTTGGTAAAAGATTTAGAAGTAAGGGTAAGATACATCATACATTTATTGATGTAGGTAGATCTTTTGACTATTTAATTAAAGAAAGGTTAAATCAGCCTTGGTTAAATAATGTTACTCATAAGGAATGGCAACACGAAATCGAAAAATTAAGAAATACTCAAGTTAAAATTAAAACAGAAAAATTATGATATCAAGTAAAGCAAAAATAGGAGAGAACGTAGAAATAGGAAGCTATGTTGTTATCGAAGATGGTGTAGAAATTGGAGATAATACAGTCATACGTAACTTCGTAGAACTTAGAAAAAATACAAAGATAGGTAAAAATTGTTATATTGATTCAAGAGTTTCTACTTCAGGTAATTGTGAGGTTGGGGATAATGTCACATTAAGATATGATGTTATTTTAGCAAGAGGCTGTAAGGTTGGTAATAATACTTATGTTTGTCCAAGGGTAATGACAAATAACTTAGATACGGGAAAAACTCAAATAGGTGGAGCTCATATAGGTAATGATTGTTTTATAGGTACCAATACAGTTTTACAGCATGGTATAACTGTAGGAGATGGTTCAGTAACAGGTGCAATGTCATTTGTTAACAAAGATATCCCAGAAAATGAAATTTGGATAGGTAGCCCAGCTAAATTGTTTAAAAAGAAATAAATGTTATCAGTCTTACAAAATACTAAAGAAGGAATGATTACTTATTACGTAGGTGATAACCCAGATCATGTCAAACATTTAAGTAAATGTACTCTTTATTGTAAAGAAGATTTTCGACCATCGTTAGATGACTGTACAATAATTAACGTTAAAGATCCTCAATTAGAATTCTATAAAATATCTAAAAATTATCAAGAAGACTATCTTGAAGAAGAAATACATTTGAATATAGACTCTTATTTCATTCATCCTAATGCAAAGATTGGTAAGAATGTTAAGATAGGGAAAGGATGTGTAATAGGAAATTGTATAATTGAAGATAATTGCATTATACATCCTAATGTAGTTATTTATAGTAAAACTAAAATAGGAAGAAATACAATAATTGAAGCCAATTCAGTTATAGGGGCAACAGGTGTAATGTGGGTATGGGATAAAAATGAAAGAATATATTTAGAACAACTAGGAGGTGTTGAAATAGAGCCTAACTGTATGATAGGATCAAACATAACAATAGTGAGAGGTTCCGCAAATGAAAAAACTCTAATAGGAGAAGGTACCTGTATAGCACATGGAACTCTAATAGGTCACGGTTGTCAAATAGGAAAGAGAAACCACTTTGCAAATAATGTTTCATTAGGTGGAGGCTGTCATACAGCAGAAAAATGTTTCTTTGGTTCAGGCGTAGTATTATCACCGGGTGCTAAATTATTAAGTGAATGTTTAATTGGTGCCGGTGGAGTAGTGATAGGAACAATCAAAAAATCAGGTGTATACGTAGGAATGCCTGCAAAATGGAAAAAAGAAATAAAAGGTAAACTTAACGGGGTACCTTTACAATAAAAATATAATTATGGCAAGTGGAGTATATAAAGTTACAGAAGAATTTGAACAAGAATTAGCAAAATACACTGGTGCACCTTATGCAATCGCAGTGGATAATCAATCAAATGGTTTATTTTTAGCCTTAATGTATGAAAAGGTGTGTGGTATGGATATCACTATACCTAATAGAACATATCCGTCCGTACCTTGTGAAATTATTCATGCAGGTGCTAAGGTTAAGTGGAAAAAGTTAAAGACTAAAACTTTAACAGGTGCCTACCAATTAGAACCTACTAAAGTTTGGGATTCTGCTTTAAGATTTACTGCTGATATGTACCAACCTGGAACTCATATGTGCTGTTCTTTTACTGGACCTTACAAACATTTTAAGTTAAGTAAAGGTGGTGTAATTTTAACCGATGACCCTAAAGCAGAAAAGTGGTTTAAGAGAGCACGATACAGTGGAAGAAGAGAATGCTCTTATATGGAAGATAGCCTTGATATGTTAGGATGGAATTTTTATATGATGCCAGAATTGGCTGCTCGTGGTTTATTATTAATGAAACAATTTTATGACATGGACGGTAAAAAAGTTGTTAATGAAGATTTAACATTACCTTACCCAGATCTTAGTCAGTTTGAAATATACAACTCTTAAACTTTAAAACAATTCCGTGTATAATATTTAAATAAGGTATTATGAAACAAGGTAAAGTGTGGGGAGAAACATGCCACCTCTTCGGAAAAAACAATGTAAGTATCCATCGTATTGAAATTAAAAGTGGAGGGTACTGTTCTAAACATAAACATAATCATAAGTATAATTTATTCTTTGTTGAAAAAGGAGACATAGAAGTACATATATGGAAAAATGATTATGATCTTAAAGATGTTACCAAAATAAAGGAAGGTGAAAGTACAACGGTTAAGCCCGGTGAATATCATAAATTTTTTAATCGCTCAGAATCCACTGCGATCGTATATGAAATTTATTGGACCGAACTTAATGAAAATGATATTATACGTGAAGACGTAGGAGGCTCAGTTGGAGAGGAGATATTAATATGAAAAAATTTAAACTTATAGCAGGACCCTGTGCAGTAGAAAACCAAAGTATGTTATCAGAAACATGTAGTGAACTAAAATCTATTGCTTCTGATTTAAACATTGATTTAATATTTAAATCTTCCTTTAAAAAGGCTAATAGAACAAGTATAGATAGTTTTACTGGCTTAAAACATAGAGATGCTCTAAAGCTTTTAGATAAGGAAAGAACTAGTGATATTAAAGTCATTACGGATATTCATGAAACTAGTGATATCCAATTTGTTTATTCTTATGTAGATGGTGTTCAAATACCTGCATTTTTATGTAGACAGACAGAATTACTTATGAGTGCTGGCGCATCGTTTAACTTTGTGAATATTAAAAAAGGACAATTCTCTTCAGCGGAATCAATGAAGTATGCCGTTGAAAAGGTTAAATTTCATAGACCTGATTGTGAAGTTTACTTAACCGAGAGAGGTTCTTCAATAGGACCGTATCAATTAATGGTTGATATGACAAACATTCCTATTATGAAAAGGTTTGGTGATAGGGTTGTTATTGATGCAACTCATTCGGTTCAACAACCTAATAGAGGAGCAGAGACTGGAGGGAACAGAGATGCAATTGAAACTTTAACATTGAGTGCAATTGCAGCAGGAGCTGATTCATTATTTTTAGAAACTCACCCGGATCCAAAAAATGCATTAAGTGATAAAGAGAGCCAACTTCCTTTAAAGGATGCAAGAGATTTAATCACAAAGGCTTTTAATTTATATAAATTTATTAATGAAACAAAGTAAACATTCTTTTGTATAATAATAAATTAATCAATCATGGATGGCATAAACACTAAAATTGAAAAACTATTAAATGAAATTAAGTATTACAAGATGATGAGATATAGTAGAAAAGGTTTGTGTGGTTGGGAATTATCCCATTGGACAAAAAAACTATCCGATGCCGAAGGCCTATTATTTGTAATAACAAATTCAAATATCAATAATATATAATACATGCAAGAACAGCAACAACAAATCAACATTGACATCAATCAAACGACTGAGGTCAAATGCGATGAATGTGAAAATGATACATTCGTAGCAGTTACTTTTTTAAGAAAGGTTAGTAGATTAATCTCTCCTGATGGACAAGATCATCTATGGCCTTTAGAAACTATGGCTTGCGCTAAATGCGGCCATGTAAATAAAGAATTTAATCCAACAAACAAAATCATTAGTTAATTATGAAAAAAGAAACACAAGTTATCGAAATGGAAAACACAAAAGAGACCTTAAGAAAAAGGAGTGAAGTTTTAGCAGAGCATAAAGCTTTAATGGAAGAAAATGAAAAGTTAGTTACAGAAATGCAAAAGCGTGAATATACTGTAAACTTTAAAAACAAAACAGTATACAATCGTTTTTACAAATTCTTAGAAAAGGATTGTGAATGGGGTCATACTACGGCTGCAGGATTAATCATGCTTTTTAATAATGTAAAAGTTGAAAAGGAAAAAACTAAGGACGATGATTGGAATGGTGATATTATTTTAAGAAGTGTAAATGTTTCTACATTATGGCAAATGTTAACTACCATGAAAGGTAATGGTTTTTATGAAGCAAAAAACTTTGTTGAATTAATGGCTGTTATCGGTCAACCTATTTCTGAAGCAGTTAAGCAGGTTCATGAAGATAACCAAGCATTAAGAGATGCTCACGAAAAGTTATCAAAACTTGATCAACTTTTAAGTTACGGTGATCTTATTGAAGATGTTGAAACAGAAGAAATGGTAAGTGAAACGGAAAGCGCTACTAAGTAGAAAAAGGCATTTAGCCAAAACAGTCACATGGAGGATCATCGGTACAATTGATACAATACTTATTGGTTGGTTAATAAGTGGTGATCCTTTCATAGGACTTAAAGTCGGTGGAATAGAATTATTTAGTAAAATGTTGTTATACTACATACATGAACGTATTTGGTATAAAACTAAATTTGGCATTAAAAATAGTTAAATGTTTACATAATGGGATTTAATAAGAGATTTTTATCAGAAGACAATTTAAAATATCAATATAAAGAACATGGAGCAGAAGGAGTCATAAGCTACATTTCAAAACCTGACGCTCTTTTTTCATCTGACAAATTTTCTGAATTATTTTTATCTCTTCCTTTAGAATGGAATAACGGCAAACCAACAAAGAATTCACTTAAACTTATTGATAATATGTTTAATGAATATGAACAAAATAAAGGGAGAAATAAATATAATGAAAGAAATAATTAATCATGGGAGAAATATATCCAGAGGACGATTTTTTTAAAGAAGAAAACAAAACATCAAAAGCTAAGAGAACTACTGCTTTAGATAATTTTGGCCAAGATATAACAAAATTGGCAATTCAGAAAAAATTAGATCCTGTAATAGGTAGAGATGAAGAAATCCACAGAGTTGTACAAATTCTTGGTCGTAGGAAGAAAAATAACCCAGTACTCGTAGGTGAACCTGGTGTAGGTAAAACCGCAATCGTTGAAGGTTTAGCATTAAAAATAATTAATGGCGAAGTACCGGTAAGTTTACAAGGTAAAAGAATTTATGGTTTGGATATGTCTTCACTAGTTGCAGGTACAAAATACCGAGGTCAATTTGAGGAGAGAATGAAAGCAATAATGGATGAACTTATAGATAATAAAGACATTATTGTTTTTATAGATGAAATGCACACTATGGTTGGCGCGGGTGGCGCAGGCGGTTCATTGGATGCTTCAAATATTATTAAACCTGCACTTGCTCGAGGAGAGATAAGATGTATTGGTGCTACCACCTTTGATGAATTCAGAGAAAATATTGAAAGTGACGGTGCTTTAGATCGAAGATTTCAAAAAGTACAGGTTGATCCACCATCATTTGAAGACACTGTAACTATACTTTCTAACATTAGAGAAAAATACCAAAATCACCATTGTGTTTTATATGATGATGAAACCATACGTCTTATTGTTAAATTAGCAGATAGATATGTAACTGATAGATTTTTCCCTGATAAAGCAATTGACATAATGGATGAGGTTGGTTCCTTTAAACATTTATCACAGATGAAAGTTCCACCTAAGATTAAAAAGATGGAGGATATAAAGGAAAAGAAGATCGCAGAAAAGATTGCTGCTGTTGATACACAAGATTATGAACAAGCGGCAAAAAAGAGAGATGAAATTTTACAATATGAAAATAAAATTCAACATGCATATGATTCTTGGAGAGAAGATCTAAAAAATAATTACCTTCCTATATTAGAAGAAGATGTTTTAAAGGTCGTATCAAAAAGTACAGGAGTTCCTGTTTCTAAGATAAACGATAAGGAACATAAGGAACTATTAAAGATGGGAGATGTTCTTAAGTCAATTGTAATAGGACAAGATGATGCTGTAGATAAAATCACTACTCACATACAGAGAAATCGTGTAGGTATCAGAAAAAGAGATAGGACAGTAGGTAACTTTATGTTCTTAGGTCCAACTGGTGTTGGTAAAACTCAATTGGCAAAAGAATTATCTAATTACTTATTTGGTTCACCTGATGCTATGATAAGAATAGATATGAGTGAATACAGTGAAAAACACTCTGTTGCTAGATTAATAGGTTCACCTCCAGGTTATGTAGGCCACGAAGACGGTGGTCAATTAACGGAGCAGGTGAGAAGAAAACCACACTCTTTAATATTATTTGACGAAATAGAAAAGGCTCATCCAGAGATCTTTAATGTGATGCTTCAAATGTTAGACGATGGCTTTTTAACAGATTCACTTGGTAGACAAGTTGATTTTAGAAACTGCTTAATTATCTTAACATCAAATGCAGGTGCAAGAAAGGTGCAAGACTTTGGTCCAGGTATTGGATTTACCGCAACTGCTAAGAAAGCACAACAAGAAAAGGATATTCTTAAAAAGGCTCTTAAGAATCAATTTGCACCTGAGTTCTTAAATAGAATTGATGACATATTAATATTCAATAAACTTAGTGAAGAAGATATGACAAAAATTCTAAAATTAGAATTAAAACATTTATCTGAAAATTTACATGAAGTTGGAGAATATGAATTAAAGGTAAATAAATCAGCTTATAAGACAATCATCGAAGAAGGATATGATGATTCATGTGGTGCGAGACAACTTAATAGAACATTAGAAAAACTTATAGAAGATCCTATTGCAACTGGAATCTTAAAAGGTGAAATTAATCACGGCGATGTAATCACGGTTAAAGCTGATAAGAGTGGAAAAATAATCATTGAGGGTAATGCTAAAGAGAAAAAAATATAAAGTATATCCTACGCTTTTAAGCAACATAGGTAATAACACAGATAATCTTTGGTTAAGTGGACCTCTTGACCTTAATGATAATGATGATGTTAACATCACAGACCCACAAAACGGTGATACATTAATTTACAATGAAGTTACCAATCAATGGGAAAGTAGACCACAAATAAAAACTTGGTTAACAGAATCTCATCAAATAGGTGATAGTAGTTTACTGACTAATAATGAGTATCATGGTGGCCAAACCATAGATCATGACAGTACCAATTGGGCTAATATCAATTGGGATAAATATTTTGTAAATGAAGAATTTTTTAATTGGGATATAGATAGAGGTGCTCTACGTCCGATACCATACGATAATGTCACTAAATTGTTTTTTAACGGTCAGATATCAGTTTATACCGGTACACTTACTGAAATTGGAGTTTATTCATACCCTTGTTTAAATAGTCTTAATGAAAGCGTAAACCCACCAGAACTAACATGCATAGGTAGGTATATTACTGGAATAAACCAATCTCAAGAACTTTCAGTTGCATCAACATGTATGAATTTTGAGATTGATTTAATTGAAACACTAGGAACTGGAGACATGATTTTAATTTCTGTTAAAATACTTGACTCTTTCCAATCATCTACCAACACATCCGCAAAGCTACCAGCTCCATTTTTAGTGAATTTTAACTTATCTTTAGAAACCAGAAATCCATCTTTAGAATTCAATGCTGCTTATTCATGTAATTACTACAATAGAGCGTGATTTTAAAGTAATTAATCTCCTTCATATAAATAATATATGGTTAGAGTATTTAGATTCATAAAAGCATATATTAAGTATTTACTATGGGGGAAAGAAGTTTCCTTTGAAGATTATGTAAATAGATTAATTGAATGTCATAATTGCGAAGATAGGGAAATTGACATATGTTCTAATTGTGGATGTATACTTCATAAAAAAGCAAGATGGGACACTGAAAGGTGCCCTAAAAATAAATGGTAAGATATGGGATGCGGATGCGGAAAAGGCGGAAATAGGAGAAAACAAGCAACTTCAAGCGAAGCTGTTAAAACTCAAATCAGAAAAAGCGCTAGGCAATCAATACGAGAATTGTGGAATAAGTCAAGTGAAACTAAACAAAAAACAACGGTTAAGAAAATAAATAAACTACCGACAAAAAAATAATACATTTTAATGCCAGGTAGTGATGAATTAAATTACCTAAAGGAATTAACTGATAAACTAGTTAAAAGAGATACTGAACTTTGGGAAAGGGATAGACTAATTAAATTAGTCTTTGAAAACTGTCCAGCCGATTTAGTGATATGGGCTGTAGATACTAATCTTGTTTTTACTTTATCAGCAGGACCTGGTCTTAAGAGACTGGGAAAGACTGATAATGAAGTTAAAGGTCAAAGTTTATTTGAATACTTTGAAACCGAAGATAATAATCTTTTACCTATTAAAAAACATCAAGAATGTTTAAAAGGAATAACCGTTAACTTTAACTTTGAATGGGAAGAAAGGGTATGGCATACTCATTGTGCACCTTTAATAGATTCAAAAGGAAATATAACAGGAGTCACCGGCTGTGCATTTGATATAACTCGATATATAGAACAGGCAAATAAAATCGCAGAATTAGAAAAAATTATTGAGTGTAGTGAAAGATGTAATGACACTAAAATAGAAGAAATCAAAAAATTATCTAATGACTACAGAAAATAAACAGAATGGGTGGAACGAATATTCTAAGTTAGTTATTAACGAATTAGAAAGATTAAACGATGGCATAACATCACTTAACGCAGAAATACAAGATCTCAAGAAAGAAATAGTTGAACTTAAAGGTAAAGAAGAAAACTACAAAGAATTAAGATCTTGGAAACAAGCGGTAGATGAAGTTGCATCACCTACTCAACTTAAAGAATTAAGTAAAGATGTTGCTGATTTAAAGACATTTAAAACTCAAGCAGTAACAGTATTCTTTATTGTGCAAACTGCCGTTGCCATTGGATTTGCACTTTTAAAATTCTTCTCACAATAAATTTTTACTAATTTAATATCATTTTATAGTAATAAAGTTTAGTGCTTATCTTTCAGATGTATTTCATTCTTATTATTATTAAAATAAAAATAAATATATTGTATGGAAAACTTTGACGATTGGAACTTTGATAACGATGATTTTGGTTTTGACGATGAAGACGAAATAGCAAAAATATACGCACAGCAAGACATGGAATCACAAAACAAAGAATGGGCTAGAGAACAGGCCTTAAAATTTTATGATGATTTTGAACACTTAAATATTAATGAAGCTGTTCTACAAATCAACTGTCTCATCGCGGATAAAACTTTAACAAGGAAGGTTATTAATGATATGTTAGACAATATGATTACGATTTTCGTAGAAATGGAAGAATACGAAAAATGCGATGTTTGTAACAAAATTAAAATCAAGTTCAATGATAGAATTTAACTCAGAAAATATAGATCAGCTTGAAGAAGAGTGTAAAATGAGAGCACACGAAGTTTCTTTTGCAACTATTCAGGCTATTCTATTAGGATTAGAAAGCGACGTTGATGTTGTTAACGTTGGATATTTAAAAAAGCTTAACATGGAAATAACCTGTAAAAGAAGTGGTTATTTGGAAGCTTTAGAATTAAACTTCCAAAGATGTTTAGAATTGGAAGAATATGAATTATGTGAAAAGGCAAAAATGTGGATTAATAAATTAAAAAGTAATGAAAGTTAAAAATAAAGAAAAATTTGAACTTGTACATTTTATGCAAGGGAAATTAGAAGAAATAGAGAAAATGGCAAATGAATTAGGCATTGATGATTATTTCAGAAATAAAAAATTTATAGAGATAAATGCAGCAAATATGTTAGGTCATAATTGGGCTTCAAAACCTTACGGTGCCGATGCATATGAAATGATTGATGGTGTTGAATATCCTACTGAATATAAAGCTGCAAAAGAAGGTGGATCATTCCAGTTTCATTGGCTTTCTGATAATAAAATGAAAAAGATCAAAGAAACAAAAAATTGTTACTTTCTAATAACAGAAGGTGTTAAGATCTTATCTATTTATACAGTTCTTACTGAAGATATCTTAGATGAAATTAATGAAAAGGCCACAGGTTCAAAAGAAATAGGTGGTCATAAATCATTTTCTCTTAAAAAGCTAATTAGTTTAGGAGCAAAAAAGATCTGTTAAACAAAATAATAGATCCTATATATAATTTATATAAATAAGTAATAAGAATGCTATAATTTACACAACCATCTCAACTAACTTATATGATGTAAAATCTTCTTATTGCGCCATAAAAGTAGTGATATGAAAAATTGTAACATTCTTATTAATCTATGCAGTATTATTCTTATTAATCTATGCAGTAATTTTGCGTTTACACAAACGACAATCTTATCCGAAGACTTTTCATCTATGAGTACAGGATATGTTACTCAAACAACAAGCACCTCTTCAAATTATCAAATTGTAAATAATTGTATAAGTGAAACTTGGGAAGTGGTTACCTCCCATAGTGAAGAATGTAGTTCTTGTACAGGTAACTTCGCAGCTATAGAATATTTTGGTAGTAGTTGTACTCAAGACAATGTTTTTGTAACTAAACAATTTTCACCTAGTGAAACCACAATATCAATTTCATTTGATTATTTGTTTGACCATTACTCATCAGATTACTTTGAAGTTTATTTATATAATGATACTGATGGTAGTCAAGTCGGTGTTGATTTAGTTTATGTAACATTAGACACTGACGCTAGTTTTAGTGGTAGTGTTAATTTAACAGGTGATAACTCCACTTCAGATAACTATACACTTAGATTCCACTATTATGGTAATTACGATTGGGGTGCAAGTTTTGATAATATCCTTGTAACCGAAACATCCTCCGGCGGTGGAGGTGGAGGTGGGGGCGGTACCACCGAAGTAACTATTGGCACAGGTACATCAGAAAGTGGTTTAGTGCCTTCGTATGGTTTATTTGAGTATAGTTGGTCTGGGATGATTTATCTACAAAGTGAAATTGCAAATAGTGGGGATATAGAGACTATTAGTTTTTATGTTGACGCCAGTAGTCCAAGTTCATATTCAATGGATAACCAAAAGATTTATATGGCTCATACTACATATAGTCAATTTCCAAGTTCATCAGTACAAGAGGATTTTAGTAGTAATTATGCTTCTAGTAATTGGACGCTGGTTTATGATGGAACTATTGATTGGTCACCAGGCTGGGAAGAGATTACTTTAACAACTGCATTTTCTTACAATAATTCAGATAACTTATTAATTAAAGTTGAAAATAGAGATGGTAGTTTTTCATACTCATATCCAGAATTTGATTATACATCATCAACTAGAAGATCGGCTTATGAATATCAAGATGGTAGTTACCCAACTACAACAGGTACAAGATCTAATACTAGACCTAATGTCAAATTTGGAATAAACAGTGGTGGAGCATTACCAATAACTCTCTTATCATTTACTGGTGAAGTAGAAGATAATATTGAACCTCGTGTAATTTTGAAATGGGAGGTGGCATCACAAGTCAATAATGATTATTTTACAGTTTATCATTCAACAGATGGGTATATTTGGACAGAGATTGCTACAAGAGAAGGTGCAGGAAATACAAATATTCAAATTGAATATAATATATCCACATCTAAAATAGAACATGGGTGGAATTATTACAAACTAAGACAAACCGATTATGATGGTATGTTTGAAGATTTTTATCCTATTTCTTTAATACTAAAAGAACCTAAAACAAATGTAATAAGAGTAATAAACGGATTAGGACAAGACATTAATGAAAACACTCCCGGTTTACACATTAATATTTGGAACAACGGAGAAGTAACTAAATCAATAAAACAATAAAAATATGAAAGAGGTAATATTATTAGTAGGCATGTTAGGAATTTTATCAATTAATGCACAATCAACAAAGATTCTTAAAGATGAGAACAATTTAAACTGCCCGTGTGAAATAACAAGATTTTATGAAAACACTAACACTATAAGAGAAACTGGGTGTTTTGATAAAGATCTTAAAGAAAGAAGAGGTGATTGGTCCTTATATAGTAAGGAAGGCATCTTGCTAAGTACTGCGAGTTTTGATTTAAATGGACGTAAACATGGAATATGGAAAACACAAAACCGTGAAGGTGAAAAAATAGCAATAATGTTTTATGAGCATGGTGAAAGAGTTGGAACATGGGAAATGTATGAAAATAATATTCTTGTATCAACAAAAACATATAAATAAATGAAAAGAGAAAATGCACCAGGTTATTTCCAGTGGGACAAATAAAAATATTAATACTTATGTGTTTTTTCTTTGGTTGTAAAAAGGTAGACGAAAATGGTTATAGGAAGTATACAATTAAAAAGGGAACTCACCGATCTACATTTTCATATAAAAAATTTAAAGGCAACAGTTTAATCTTTAATGCTATTTTTGATAGCACTGCTATTTATACATCACAAAAGGATGAAAATCAATATGACATTAATAAACTACTTGGTGTAAGTACATGTGGAGACGCCCACATGGAAAACTCAATTAGGTTTGGTTGGAGATGGATAAATAGAAACCTGGAGATACATTGGTTTAAACATGAATGTGGAGAATTTGATTTTGGTAAGATAACAGATATTGAATTAGATCAACCTTATACATATGAAATCTTCGTTCATGATAACTATTACTTTTTATCTGTTGATAATAAAACCATTCAATTAGACAAAGATTGTACAGGTAAAGGCTCAAGTTATTTTTTATATCCTTACTTTGGTGGTGATGAGAATGCACCTCATGATATAGATATACTAATAAAAGTTAAAAAGACATGAAAGTATTACAATCGGCGGGGTTAGCAATAGTTTGCCAAGGTAAAGTTTTATTAGGGCACACCACAGGAAGATCGTGGTATGGATCTTATGGAATTCCTAAAGGCGGTATTGAAGAAGGGGAGTCTCATATCGAGGCAGCAAGAAGAGAAACTTTAGAGGAAGTTGGATTAAACGTACCCCTATCTCTTATTAATAAAAATGAACATACATTTACGGTTAATACGAGAAAACATAAGTTTAACAAGATAGTTTATTATTTTATAGTAGAGATAGATGATTTATCACAACTGGGATTAAAGGATTTTAAAATACCTAAAGATCAACTACAGGTTAAAGAAATAGACTGGGCAGGATTTATGGATTACAAAGAAGCAATGAAAAGAGTAATGAAATCCCAGATCACAGTAATAAGTAACTTAGCAAACAAAGGACTAATAACATAAATATATAATCAAATTTAAACTAATTTACAAAACATGAAAAACTTAAAAACATTTAAAAATTTCGTTAATGAGAACTATCTAATTAACGAAGCAAAATGGGAAGTTTTAGGTTCTATCGGAGATTTCAAAATCTTTGACGATCCTAAAATAGGTAAACACATTATATTAATCCTTGGTAAAGGTATGGATCAACTAGAACATCCGGTTCCAGTTAAACCTAAAGATACTCCAGAAAAGCTATACAACAGATTTTATCAAGGCAGACAAATCAACATCAAAGAATCTTTTAATGAGAATTATTCTATTAATGAAGCAAAGGCATATCCTTTAAAAGCTAGCGAATTTGGTACAGATACAATGACTCAACCATACAAAACAAAAGATGATATAAACATCTGGAGAATTCATTCAGCTTACCAAATAGATCAAAATAAACCTAACAAATCTGACGAAAAAGACGCAATTTTCTTTGAAGTAATGGATATCCGAGACGAGATAGTTGTTAAGGTTGGTGCAATCAATAATCAAACAAGATCTAGTGGATCTACATACGGTAAATTTTATGTTGGAACTAAGGACGACTTTAAGAAAGATTCTAAGAAATTTGCTAAAGAAGCAAGTGACTTCCTTACTAAAGGCGATCAAGGTAAGATTAATATTGGTAAATTAAATAAGTACACAAAAAGCCAAGGTCAAAAAATTAAATGGGCTATGAAAGACGACTATTCATCTGTTATAGAAGATCTAATTAAAAAGGCTTTAAAATAAAAACTAATATATAACCAAATAAGTCAAGTATATGAAAAATTTAATAACATTTGAAGAGTTTGTTAATGAATCAACAATTACTGAAAGTAAATTTAATAAGAGATCATTAATGAAAGACATGAAAAAAGAAAGGGGCATTATGTTATTAATGAATAAATGGATTTATACCAATGAACCCAGTAGTGTTCAATGGGAATTTAATTCTGAAGATGAATCTAAAATAAATCTCTTTAAAGGTGAAGAAAAAACCCCTTACAAAACAATCTCTTTACAGAAGGTTATTGAAACTTATCCTGAAATAGCATTAAAATATAATTTAAAAACATTTGAACAATTTATTAATGAATCAAATGAGACGGAAGAGGAAGTTAAGCTAAATGAAGGAAAAAATAACAGCATTGAATTAGGAAAAAATAAAATGGGTGGCGAGATTTGGCATGGTGCATTATTTAGAAATAATGATAAAGAGGAATATCGATTATCTATCGATATTGGAGATAGTAGAAATTTCTCCAAAGGTGCTATTACAATAATACCATACGCTACTCAAGTATATCCTGAAAGACCTATATGGAATACTGTTAAAGATGTGGTTGATACACCTGAATATAGGATAACGGTTGACGCGGAAAAAGGAATAGGAGATAAGTATTTAAATAATGCTAATATAGAGAAATATTTTAAAAAAATAAAAAGAAAATTAGCCAACTTAACTTAAAATAAATTTTAATATGAAAAATTTGAAAACATTTGAAAAATTCATTAATGAAGGTAAACGTTGGAATTACTTCAAAAACGATAGAGAGGCAATGAAAGCTGCCGAGAAATTAATCAAAGATAAAAAAAGTGGTGATAGAGATGGTGACATCCACGATCAAATTGCCTATGGTCATGGAATGGATCAGATTAGCATCGATGCAGTTGCTAAATTCCTAGATGATTATGAATATTCTAGTGGGAGAGTTTCTGATGTAGATGATTATATTGGAGAATCTGATAAAAAATAAATAAAAACTGCTATGAATAATTTAAAAACATTTGAACAATTTATTAATGAGGATAACTCAGTTAATGAAGCTAAAGTAAAAGTCGGAGATATTTTATATAAAGCTGGTCGCAAAGGTAAGGTAGTTAAGGTAATGTCTGATATGGTAAATGTTGATTTCGGCGGCGGAGATGTTTATGGAATTATGCTTAGAAGAATTAAAGGTGATCAAATAAAAGAATCAGTAGTTAATGAAGGAAGTCTTCCTAAAAAAGGTACAATGGTAAAACTACAGCCTAGTATTAATTTAATAAGTTTAATTGATATAAAGGATCAAGATCTAGAGGTTATAGGATATAAGAAAACTGGCTTAATAAGTGGACCTTCAGAGTTTTTAATTGTAAAAGATGCTAAAGGTAAAAAACACGAAATCAATCCAGAATATATTGAAGAATCAGTTACTGAAGGTAAAATGCCAAAAAAATATATTGGTAATGATGAAATAGTTTACCTTAAATCTAAAGAAGACAGTAAAGGAGCTCACTATAATCTTTACTACAAAGGTCATGATATAGACACAGGAGGTAGAAGATTTGGAAGTGAAAAAGAGTTAAAAGATTTTGCAGACGATTATATACTTTCCAATCAATTGTATAATAAGTTAAGATATAAAGATTCAAAGCCTCTTCCAGAATCTCTTGATGAAACAACACAGCAACTTGATGTGTTTCATGACAGATTACCACAAACACCTCATGTAGGATTAAAAATTCTATATACAGAAGGACCTTATAAGAAACCTAAAGTTTGGACTGTTACTAAAGTAGGTAAAGGAACATGGGGTGAATATTTCGAATATAAAACTGAAGATGGTAAAAAAGACAAAGAATTAACTTCTATTTATAGACTTGGTTTAGATAATGGTAAATATTCTCCTATTAAGAAATAATAATCATATAACGGGTGAACCTCTCAGTGAAGTTCACAATTAGGACCGTTACTAGTTACGACTAGGTAATAGGCTCGGGAGTTCGCTACTTTCCGAGCTTTTTTTATATCCATTAACAAGAATCAACAAGTTTAATAGAAGTGAGCTAGTAAACTTTCAGAATACATTAATATGTATTATTATTAATCTGAATTAAGGGTACTGAAGGTGGAATTGATCCGACCAGCAGATAACGAACACCTTCTGCCTTTAATTTTAAAAAAAGTTAAAAAACATTAAACAATCTTATACTAGTGTTATATAATTATTAATAAAAAAAATTACTGATATGCAACTTACTGAGGCCTTAAAAACAAACAATTCTTTGACTGAAAATGGAATGGTGACAAATTCCACTTCATTAAACTTATGTCTTGATCTTTTCTTTAAGGCAGGTGCAATGAGAAACTCTAAGGATGAACATATTATTAAATTAGTATCTCATGCTTTTGCTGAGGATCCTGAAAGAGCACTCAAAATTCTTTTCTGGGCAAGAGATATCAGAGGAGGTGCTGGTGAACGAAGGTTTTTTAGAGTTGCATTCCAATATATTTCTGAACGTTGGAAACGCGATATGAAAATGGCAGAGAGAATCATTACACTTATTCCTGAGTATGGAAGGTGGGATGATATGTTAATGTTTGAAGAAACTCCATTTGAAGAAATGGTAATGCATATTATTGAAGGAGCACTCCAAGATGAAAATCAACTCTGTGCTAAATGGATGCCAAGAAAAGGTACCTTTGCAAATAAGTTGAGAAAACACTTAAGGTTATCACCAAAAGAATATCGTAAACTTTTAGTAAGTCTAAACAGAACTGTCGAGAGAAGGCTTTGTGCTAAACAATTTAATCAAGTTGATTACAATAAAGTACCTTCATTAGCGATGGCACGATACGGTAACACATTCAGCAGAAGAGATAGCGAGAGATTCTCTAAATACATACAAGATTTAAATGAAGGTAAAGAAGGTGTTAAAATTAACACTGGAGCAATTTACCCTTATGATGTAACTAAGAGTTTAGGTAAAAATGAAGCTGCACAGGAGCAGTGGGATAACCTACCTAATTTTTTAGAAGGAAATACTGAGAGAGTACTTCCTTTAGTTGATACGAGTGGGTCTATGCAAACCGAGTGTGGTGGAAATCTTACATGTTTGGATGTGGCAATATCGTTAGGACTTTATATAAGTGAAAGAAATGAAGGACCTTTTCATAATCACTTTATGACATTTTCCAACGAACCTGAATTGGTTCATGTAAACGGTACTCTTAAGGATAGGTTTATTCAAATGGCAAGATCAAACTGGGGAATGAATACAAATTTATCAGCTGCCTTTGATAATATCTTAAAGCATGCAACTGCTAATAATGTTCAACCTGAAGAAATGCCAACTCAAATTCTTATTCTTTCTGATATGGAATTTGATGAAGCAAAGAGAGTAGACCGTTGGTCAGAGAATACTGAAAAGTTTGATTTATCTGCACAGGAGATGATAAGAGAAAGATATGAAAATTCTGGATATGAAATGCCAAACATTGTTTATTGGAACATTCAATCAAGAAACCAAACAAATGTACCTGTTAGATTTGATGAAATGGGAACGGCTTTAGTGAGTGGGTTTTCTCCTTCTATTTTAACCGCACTTTTAAGTGGAGAAACAATGGATCCTGTTAATATCATGGACTCAGTAATAATGGGAGAAAGATATAAAAATGTTACTTTTTCTGAAACAAATTAAAAAACTTAAGTATAATAATAAATAAAAACAAAATCAAAATAAAGAATAGGTTCAGCAAACAAACTATAAACCAAACGACGATCAGGTATGTTTCTTCGGAAACTGTTTCTTCGGAAACATAATACCACAGCCAAAAGGCAACTATTCTGTTTATTTAATGAAAGGATTAATTCCGCAAATATTGAACTATATAAGCAAATCAGTTAAACATAATCCTGAAACATTAAGGCAGCCCCGTAAGGCTGCCTTTTTTGTCATTTTAAATTGTTAATAACTTTTTTAAAAAAAGTTGTGAAAAAATTTTTTTTTCCCAATAAAAAGTATTATATTTAAATATAAATAACATTAACGGAATATGGACACAAATTTATACAAGGAAATCGCAAAGTACAAAAATTCAACTGACCCAGTATTAAGTAATCTACGTTTGGTCGTACACTTTGCTAAAAAGTATCAAGGTATGGGATTATCTCTAGATGATCTAATCCAAGAAGGTACGATCGGTTTATGCCGAGCGCGAGATTTATACAAGGAGAGCAAAGGTAAATTTTCAACGTATGCAAGTACGTGGATAAAGGCTACTATCAGAGCTGCTCTTAACGAAAAAGGTAGGACAATCAGAATACCATCTCATAAAGCCGCAAACAGTGAAAATCATGTACAGACACAAAAAATCAATGTAAATTACAACGGCTCTTATCAACCATCAATCGATGCTGAACACCAGGCAAATTTTACTGAACACCAAGCAGAAATACTTTTACAAATGCTAAAGCCAAAACAGGCTAGGATCGTTCGTATGAAATTCGGTATTGGCTGTAACGAGATGAAAACAACAGAAATTGCAGTTGCATTAGGTATGTCCGTTCAGGCTGTAAACGGTAACCTCAGAAATGCACTTAAGAAAATGAACACTTTAAAATAAAACAAATGGAAACACAAAATTTAACAATCGAACAAAATCACAAAGACATTAAAATCTTAGCAGAGAAGCTTAAAGAAAATTCACTACATTATGAAAGGCAATGTAAAATGCAAGATAGTGAATATACTGAAACTGACTTACCACAACTAAGAGGGTCAATATCCTCGGCTAATAGAATAACCAAAGAAGGAAATTACATCCGAATAGCTGGTCGTTTTTACTGGGATCAAAAAGAAATCTCTGCATTAAAAAAAGCAATTCACGATACGAACATTGAAACAAATGAATATGATTTTGTTTTAGGTGATACTTCGGATTGGGAATTAGAATGGGACGGTGATAGAAGCTGGCCTGCATCATTTACATTTTACTCACATAAAAAATAAACCAATGATTAGAAAGAAAGAAGAAAAGAAAGAAATTATTATAGATCTTACTGGACCAGATGGTAATGCATTTGCACTAATGGGATATGCAAACAGGTTATCCAGACAAATAGGAATTGACCCAGAGCCAATTCTTGCTGAAATGCAATCCGGAGATTATGAAAATTTAGTAGAAGTATTCGATAAAAACTTCGGATCCTTCGTAATTTTAGAAAGATAAATACAAAAAAGAAAAATGACAAAGTATAAAGTAATATGCATAAGAACGCAAGAAGCAATAAGCACAGTGAGTGCACATACCGAAGAATTAGCATATATGAAAGCAGCAGAAAGAAAGATGTTACCGGTGAACGAGTTTGTTAAGATTTATGAAATTAAAAAATACGACCAAAATAAGTAAAATCAAAATGGAAAACATGAAAACCAAGTGGATTGAAATCCAAGAAGATCAAGGCCTAGATCCTAACAGACATCATTCAATATGGCATGAGTATAGTGAATGCCCAGTAATTAATGCATATGAGGTAATCTTAAGCGATCCTGGTGATGAAAATGAACACATCAAATATAAAAAACAAATGTAATGTTTTATGTATAATATTAAATAAAACACAATCTACATGGTATCATTTAAAAGATTTATGAAATTCTTCTTAATCTGGTATAGTCAGCAAATGGCTATACCTTTTTGGGTTATAGGTCATGTACATTTACATTTTGTAAATTGGCATGATCTTTATGAATATAGTCTATCGATTTTCTGTCACTTAATGGTGGCAGTTGGATTTTGGATAGACTGGAAAGAAAACGGAAATAATATTAAAAAATAACAAAGATGCCAGTAAAAAAATTAAAAAAATGGAATCCTCATTACACTAAATTAAGTGTAAAGATAGCAATGCAAAACGCCTTTATGAAAGAAGGTGGCTTTGGTGATTTAACCGAGAGTGAATACAATATCATAAACCTAGTATTAGCTGAATGTGATGAAATAGCAAAAGAGATAGAAGATGCTAAATTAGAAAAAGAAGAAAAAGAAAAAGAAAAATAGTATGGTAGAAAGCCAAGAATTAGCAATAGTAGGAGGTCTCTTTTTTATAGGAATGGGTATAGTAGGATATTGGGTATACCTAGGTGAAAAAGAAATCAGAGAAAAAGAGAAACTCCAGAAATTTAAAGAACAGGAAATTAAAAAGAAGATGGGCCAGCATGATCAGTTTGGTCCTAATGGACATTTAGGCGCATGAAAAAGAAAAGAACAATTCCAGAATACGATCCATACACAGGTGAAAAAAATCCTTACTATGAAGAATTAACAAAGGATGGTACATTTGAGATAAATGAGATAGATAGTGAAAGAGCTGTTGAAATTGTCAATGGAGCAACATGGTGTGAAACGGAATGTAATAATGTTCAGCGGTTTCAATTTGGAGACTTTCCTGAAATAATATATGTAATCAAAACAGGCTTTAAAAATAAGTACATTGTTGTTAATGAAGATGCATATGAATTACAAATAGGAGAAACTAAATTAATGACAAAGGATAAAGTTGAAAAAATGTATAACATAAAACTTTCAATTTAATCAAAACTTGTTATTATTATTAAAACTACTATGGCAGAAACAAGACTAGGATATTGCTGTATCAATATGGAACTATGGTCCCAAGGTATTTCAGCAAACAGAACAATGATCAAAAGAACTTTCAACGAAAAAGGTTTACCTTATGTGAGTGAAAAGGTTTTACATAATTTACGTAGCCTAATCGAGGTCGTAAAATGGAATCATAAACATGGCATATATGTATACCGTATGTCTTCTGATATGTTTCCTTGGATGTCAGAGTACGAAATCAAAGATTTACCAGAATTTAAAAAAATCAAAGCATTACTGCTAGGTTGCGGTAAACTTATCAAGAAATATGGTATGCGTGTTTCGTATCACCCAGGCCCATTCAATGTACTTGGTTCTCCTAACCCAGATCTAATTGTAAAAACTTCTAAAGAACTAAACCAACATGCAGAGATAATGGATCTCATGGAATTGGAGCAGTCAAATCAGTATCCTATCAACATACATTGCAATGGCGTCTATGGAGATAAGGTTGCTACTATGCAAAGGTGGTCAGATAATTACAAAAAGCTTTCTCCTTCTGCACAAGCAAGGTTGGTAGTAGAGAATGACGATAAAGCATCTATGTATTCAGTCCAAGACTTATACGACGGTATACATCAGCTATGTGGAGTACCTATTACTTTTGACTACCATCACCACAGATTCTGTCCTGGCGGTCTATCTGAAGAACAAGCCTTTATGTTGGCTGCAAGTACTTGGGGTAATGTAACACCGCTTTTTCATTACTCTTCATGCAGAAAAACGCACGAGGATCCAGACTGCAAGGCACAAGCTCATGCTGATTACCTATACGAAAAAATCAATACATACGGCGGTATATCAGTCGACATAGAAACAGAAACTAAGGCCAAGGAAAAAGCATTACAAAAATATCTAAGAGATCATAATACTCTACTAGAAAATTACTTACCATTCGATGCTATCAGATCGGAGGTGGTATGTTAGAAAATAAACTTACATACTACTGCTTGTTAATAACTTTTTTAAAATACTTGGTCTAGAATTTTTTATTCCCAATTAAATTGATTATATTTAAATATAATTAAAAAACAAACATTATGGGAACTACAAAACAAACTGCGAAAGCAAACTTCGAAAAGACACCTAGAAAAGAGGCTGTCAAAATGGCATTAGAATTACAAACAGAACTTGATCAAATTTGCAATAAGGCAACTGTTGCAGGTTCAATCCGTAGAGGTAAAGAAGATATAGGAGATATTGACATTGTCGTAATTCCTAAAAACTTAGATACCTTTTATGATGATGTAAAGAAAATCATTGAGTTTGAATACGGAGCAAAGAAAAAGGTTTTTGGAATGTATCATGGAAGACCTATTAACATTTTCATAACCAACGAAGAATCATGGGGAGCACAGCTTATGACTGCTACTGGACCTGCTCATTACAACATACGAAAAAGATCTTTGGTAAAAAAGAGAGGTTACCTTTTAAATGAGTATGGCTTATTTGATAGAGAATCTAATGAATACATTGTTGGTGCAACCGAAAAAGAAATTTATGAATTTTTAGGATGGACTAACAGGCCGCCTAATGAAAGAAAGTAAAGAAGATGAGTAAAATAGAAAACCAAATAAGACAAGAACTAGCAATCTTAAAAATAGACCTGAACTCAAATTATGGAGTTGGTAGATATGAAGAAGAAAGATGTCAAAAAATATTTGATAGAATGGTTAAATTAAGAGAAGAACTTAAATCATTAAACCAAAACAAAGATGAATAAAGAAACGTTATTAGAGTTTAGATTGAGATTAAATAAAGACGTACCAGCGTACCATCTAAAGGGTTATGAAGATACTTTCCTTATTAGTATTGAAAGTCTAGCAAGATTACCAATAGATGACCACTGGGATATTATTAGTGTTAAAGAATATAAAGAAACCCCATTATGTACTCCCGATAATTGTAGACATGGATATTAAACCAAAACAAAGATGAGTAAAATAATTTTTACAACAAAGGATGGGTATGATATAACAGAAGGAATGAAGTACTACTCTGTTAAAGTAAAAGAATATGAAACCCACCCAGCTATAAAAAAGTTAAAAGGTTTCAATGCACCTCCATTATGGAGTATGTGTGGACCATACATCAATCCTATGGCAAATGAACCAACAGGTGATATAGAATACTTTTACAAGAAAGAAAACGCAATAGAATTCATAAACCAAAACAAAGATGAGTAAAGAGATAAATTAAATAATTATGAATGTTACAGAAACACCAGAAAATTGGGTAGTATTAAAAATAAACGGACCGGAACCTTGCTTTAAAGTATTTGCTGGATGGCGAGGTGGTTATACAAGCGGTGATAGTTGGAAAATGAATAGTGGCATTGTTGGTGTCGAAGAGGATGAAAACTATTACTATTTTGAAGGACATAGTGGTAGTTGGTATAAGTGTAACAAAAATGGTTATGGACTAAAAGAAGGTATGTATTGGTTTAGTCCATGGGTACAACAAATATTAGAAAATATAATCGATAAGAGTCCAGTACCTATTGAGATATTAGATGAGGATACTGAATGGAAAGAACTTTTAAACCAAAACAAAGATGAGTAGACTAGATAAACAAAGACAGGGCAAAGCAAATACGATTATATCAGAGATAGAAGAATTCTTATCCGAAACTGTAAGAATAGACCCTATAAATGGTATGGATGAGACGGATGTTCTAGAGTATTTTGCAGATATAATTTCTCAACTAGATACTGATATTGCAATTGAGGTGATGGAGCATTTTCCTGAAGGAAAAGACATAGCTCAGATGATGAAAGACAGAATAGTGTTACTAAACCAAAACAAAGATGAGTAAATGGAAATTAAATATCAAATTTAGCTTAATAGCATTATTTTTAATTATTTTTTGGATATGCGTAGCTCTCATTTTCGTAGGTTGTAATAAAGAAAATTTTAAGGATGAGAGATATTCATACTGTTACAAAACTCATGAAGATGATGAGTATTGGGGTTGTAATAATTTTGTAGTTGCTGAAAGATTAAATTATGATGACAGCATTAAAATACATTCTTATTATGATAATAAGATTAAAGAAAGATTAAAAGACACAGCATTCTTTATCAGCAGAATAACTCATATACACGATGAACCTCGTTTTAGAGCACCAAGATTAAAAATAAAGGATTAAACAATTTATCATTTTTAATGTATAAAAATAAACATGAATAAAAGTTTAGATAAGCAATACCAAGATCTTCTTAGAACAATAATGTTCTATGGCGTTGATAAAAACGATAGAACAGGAACAGGAACAAAATCAATTTTTGGTTATACGATTAGACATAACATGGCTGATGGCTTTCCTCTCTTAACCACAAAGAAAGTTTATTTTAAAGGTATCGTAACTGAACTTATGTGGTTTTTACTTGGTGATACAAACATTAAATATCTTGTTGAAAATAATTGTAATATTTGGAATGGTGATGCATATAAAGCGTATAAAACTAAATATGGTTATGATGACATTGATGCTCCCTTATCAATGGGTGAGTTTATTACTAAAATAAAAACTGATAATGAGTTTGCAGAAGAGAATGGTGAGTTAGGCCCAATTTACGGTAAGCAATGGAGAAATTTTAATGGGGTTGATCAAATCAAAGAAATTATAGAGACACTGCGTATTAATCCTAATAGCAGACGTATCCTACTGTCATCTTGGGCAGTGGATAAATTAGATGATATGACTTTGCCGCCTTGTCATTATGGTTTTCAGTTATATGTTAGAGAAGATAAATATCTTTCGTTAATGTGGAATCAGAGATCGGTTGATACTTTTTTAGGATTACCTTTTAATATTGCATCATATGGGTTACTTCTTGAAATGATAGCAAAAGAAGTTAATATGATACCTGATCAACTTATCGGAAACTTAGGAGATGTTCATTTATATAATAATCATATTGAACAAACAAAAGAACTTCTAAAAAGAGACCCTAGAGAACTGCCTAAGTTAAAAATATTGACCGGTCATAATTTAAAAGCTGCTTTATATTTTCATAAAGATAAAATTCATTTGGATGAATTCTTATTATTAGGATATGATCCTCATCCTGCAATCAAAGCACCTTTAAGTAATTAAATAAATAAACTATATGTACATAGAACACAAGAACTCATTAAACACTAGAAATTCTGCCGTAGGAATCGGCGAATGTTCATATGATAAAGATATTACTTTAAATGGCCAATGTTGCACTTTATGGATAGGTGGGAATGGTGATGTTAAAGTAGAAGCATACGATGGCAGTATAGGTATATTTAAAACTGTACCTGCAGGAACATACTTACCTATACAAGTTAGAAAGGTTATAGGTAATGGGACAACAGTCCCAGCAGCACAAATAACGTGTCTGTATTAAAAAAATAAAAACTAATGGAAAATATCAAAAAAATTTTAAATGCGTGGTGGTTTAATGCTGCTATTTGGGGTGGTCTAGGAATCACGATTTTACTTTATGGGTACCCTCTTTATGCGGGTGCGTGCTTAGGCGTAGGTGCTAAGTACTTTTTTGATTACTTTAAGAAGTAATGAATATATACAAAAAAAGATATTATATTAAATGAAGTACATTAAAGACATAAACGAAATGGCAGATTCTACACAGGATCTGTCATTTTTGTTGGAAGGTGTTATGAGTGATTTACATCTTTTAGCAAAAGAGGTTAAAACGGAAGAAGAGTTTGTTAAAAAGTTCTTCAAAGAACATGGAGATAAGGTTAAGAAAACTCCTGATTCTGTTGAATGGGTTAAATCACTTTACAAAGATACTATAGGAGAATCTATAGATGAAGCCAAGAGAGGAACTATACATAGTGCTGCTAAAAAGGCAAGTTACCCAGTAACATTGGTTGCCATAGAAAAAGGTAAAGTAGTTGATCAAAAATTAGTTGGGACACCTCAAATAGTTCCTGCTGCTTTTAATGAAATGCAAAAGGAATATCCTAATGCTAAGATAAGTGTTGAATCTAAAACAGGTCAAATTGTATTTACTGAATCTTATGACGGTAACTTTTCCGATTTTAAATATGAATTAGAAATGGCAATTGATAACTTAGGAATTTCACCTAAGGCAATCAAGGCTGTTAAGAAAAAGGGTAAAGGATATGAAGTTCGCATGTCTTCCTATATGAGTGATAAAAATACCTGGGAAAAAATAGGAACTGATCTTGGTGCTGACCTTATAGATTTTAAGCCCGGTAGTATTAATGTTGGTATCTATGAAGCATATATTGGACCGTTTGTATTTAATGATAAAATGTCAGATGAGAAACTAAAAGATATGTATGACGCTGCATTAGATGGTTATGCTAATTATTCAAAAGGTTTTCAACATGCAAAATCTAAATACAAAGAAGCTTATCAGGCAATTGAAAAGATCCTAAAGAAAAGAGGAGTTAAAGTTGACGAATCAGTTAATGAAGGTAAGAAAGAAGATAAAATGATTAAAGACGCTGAGGCTAAAGTTGTTAAAGTTGTTAATGATCTTAAATCTAATCTTGAAAAATTCAAAGCAGCAAAAACTCCACAAGAAAAAGAAAAATACAAAAAAGAAGCTGCAAGATTAACCAAACTAAGAAAAGAAGCTCAAAAAGAAGTAGATGACGTAATCGCAAATCTTCATAAAGATGCTAAATTGGAAATAAACGAAATGAAGCACATAAAAGTATTTAAAGAATTTATTAACGAAGGCGGTAAAGCAAATGCAATGAGATATTTCAAAGCTAAAGAAAAGAAAAAATCTCAGAGTGATGCTAGAAAGCATAATAAGAAAAAGGAGGAAGAATCCCCAGAAGAATTAGAACTTAGAGCTGCTGCTAAAATGCAAAAAGAAGAAGTGACCGAAAGATATAATTGGTTAATCACAGAAGGACAATTTTCATGGATTACTCAAGATACGCGTCAGCAAATAGGTAATGAGCCGGGAAATAGAATAGATGTTTGGATGTTTGATAATGAAGGTAACAAGTGGATGGAGAAAAGATATGATGGTTACGGAGAATTCGGAGGAATGGATTATTATGATCTTGTTGCTACTATGAATGGTTATGATGCCGATAGACAAAAAGGAATTGATTTAGCTTTCGGTAAATTAAAAACTAAAGACAAGAAAAGAAAAACACTTTTTCCAGCATTAGTTACCGATCCTCGTTACAATTGGAAACAACATGATTTTACACAAGAAGCTGACAGTGATCCTAATCAAGGATGGTACACTGAAGAAGATGACGAATACGGATGGTAAAAAATAAAACAAAATAAATAAAGATGAATAAACATATTTCAAATTACAAAGAGTTTAAAGAATTAATTTTAAATGAAAGTAAAGGCATACTACCTAATGTACAAGAAGCTGGTAAATTAAACCAAGCTGCTGATATCATTGCATCATTTTTAAATAAAAAGACAAAGAAGGATTTTAAAAAATATCCGTTTGTAGTAAGCTCAAAAGGAGTACCTGGTATTATGTTGTATAGTGCCAAAGATGATTCTGCTGTAAGAATCGGTGGAAAGGGAATAGGTTCTGCTCCGGGTATCGTTGGATATCTTGCATATTTCTCTGATGGTGCAAAGAATGTTGCAGACTTTATGTTAACGAGTGATAAATTTCCTGTTGTTTCACTATGTACAGAATTTGCTAAATTGGTATCAGAGCCTTCGTATCGTAAAGAAATAGAAACCTTAAAGGAATCTGCTTTATATGAAGGTAAGACTATGACACCTGCTGATCAAAAGGCAGTCTTGGCAGGTTTACAAAAAGGTGAAAGCGTTGCTACTATTTCAAAAAGGTTAATGGTACCTTACGGTCAAATCTATAAACTTAAAAAGAATACTCCTATTACATTAGATGAGGATCCGGCAATCCAAGCAAACGAAGAAACTTTAGAGGATAAGGTTAAATTCTTAGATGAAACATTACAAGATATTTATGATATCTCTAGAAAAGTTGCAGCTGGGGCATTTAATTCATTAATGATATCAGGTAGAGCAGGAACAGGTAAAACTTATTCTGTTACTAAAGCACTTAAAGATGAAGGTTTAGAAGAAGATGAAGATTTTATGGTTGTTTCTGGTGCTGTATCAGTTATTATGATGTTTAAGAAAATGTATCAATTTAGAACAAAGACATTAGTATTTGATGATTGTGATGCTGTATTTAGAGATGAAAACGGCCGTAATATATTAAAGGCTGCTCTTGATACTAAAAAGATAAGAAGAATAAGTTATCTTAAAAAGAGTAGTTTTGTTTTTGATCCTAAAGATTTTGAAAATAACCCAGAAGGTGAATTTAATGCACTTGAAGCAGGTTTGGTTCCAGCATATTTTGATTTTGCAGGTAGAGTTATTTTTATATCTAACTTAGCAAAAGATAAAGCTGACCCGGATGGTGCAATTCGTTCAAGATCAATTTTAATTGATGTTAACCCGGATGATGCTACTCTTATGGAAAGAATTCAAACTTTACTTCCTTTCCTAGAACCAACCGAAATGGCTTTAAAAGACAAAGAAGAAATCTTTGAATTTATGAAAAGAGCTAAAGATGTTTCAATGAGAACATTTGTTAAGGCGGCAGGATTTAAACAAGCAGGTCTTCCAAACTGGGAAAGAATGGCAAAAAGATATCTATAATATATGAAACATTTTAAATCATACGGCCAATTCGTAAATGAAAACAGTAACACTATTGCTAATCTTAATAAAATGGCATTAACTGATTTAGAAAGAATCTGTGATTATGCTAATATGATTAAAGATAGAATGACACAAGGCCAAGAATTAGATGCTTGGATGTATTCTAAAATTTCTGACTCTGTTAAAAATCTAAACTCCGTTCATGATACAATGGATGGTAAAGATGGAATAACTGAAGAATAAACTAAATAATATGAAACACTTTAAAACATACGATCAATTTATCAATGAGGCTAAAATGCCTGGCTATAATTTAGGAATGGACACCAAGAAGAATTGGGAATACGAAAAAATTATAGGAAAGGCAATTGAAAAGCTCCCAGGAATCGATGCTTATACAAAGGCTCAACAGCGAGGTGGTAAATGGGCTGCACGTGATCTTGCATTTGGATTGGTAATTAAGCAATATGGGAAAGATGATAACACATCCAAACTAAAATCTATTCTTTCAAAAATAGACCCAAATATTGATGTTTCTACATTGAAAAACAATTTTAAATCAGGACCTAGTTCAAGAAGTAAACACGAACAAGAGAATGATATTTGGGCATATGAGGTAAGAAAGAAAGAGGATTATCACCAATCCAAAAAAGGAATGAAATCAAAAGGTGAACCTGATACTGAAATGTCAAGGGATGTTGTTATGGATATACTTGATATGATGGCCGCATATTCAACTACACAGGATCAATTAGCAAACCAAGAATGGACAAGACTTAAAGATTTAGTAGATGCAGCACGAGATCATGTATCACCAACTAATCATAAAAAACTTGTTAAGCAGATCACAAAGAAATATCCAAATATTAAAGAATCAGTTAATGAAAATGAATACAATGTAATCGACAAAGCAACTGGAGAAATAATTACAGATGAACCATTAAAGAAGGATTTGGCTAAAAAATTAGCTGCAAAAAAGAAAGGTTGGGTTATCAAAGCAGTTAATGAAGGATATAATACTTTTAAAGGTAAAATGAAAAAAGACATTACTCTTGGTGGTAAAATGGGAAGCAAATTTAATACACCAAAAAAATCAGATATGCCTAAAGTTACCTTTAAAAAAGGTGAAATTGTAGATTTAGAAATACAACCTAATTCATATCACATTTATGGTAAAGATGGTAAGCATGGTTATATGGATAAACAATTAGCACCACAATTAAGATTTAATGATATAGATGACTATATTATCTATGAATCTGTAAATGAATATGTTTCTTTAAGAGAATGTTTAGAGTCTAGGTTTGGTGATACATACATGGAAATTCTGGAAGACTTATCAGGTAAACAGCAATATTACTGGGCAATGCATGCTGATCTTTATGATAAATTAACTAAGGCTAAAGATATTGATAAAGAAGTTGATAGCATGTTAATGAGAATAAAGAACGATAAGAGAAAGGAAGCTTTAAAATACTTTTATGATATTGTTAAGAAAGGTCCTCTTAAGAAAACTACGAAGGTATAACTAAAAATAAAATTTATACTTAATGTCTAAAGATAAAAAGATAGGAGAATTACCTGTTGAAGGTACGTTATCGAATATAGTGGCAATCCCAGCCGTTAACATTGCTGGTTTAGATGTACAGTTTAGCAGTGCAACAATAATTGATTATGTTAATAGTCAAATTGAGATAAATAACGATCTTAAAGAAGTATTAGAGAACGGGAGTTATGCGCAAAATCTTAGTAATGAAGTATTTATAGGGACAAAGCAAGATGGTTATGACGCTGAATTAAAAATTGGTATCGAGGATATTGAATTAAAATCGTACGTTGCAGGTATAAAATCCAGTCAGTTATTATTAGACTCGGATTTAACTCGTCTTAAAAGAGATGGTGATAATGGAGATTTTCAAGACATAAGAATTCAAACCGACTCTTTTACAATAGAAGCAGAAAATAATAATTATGGTAAAAATTCTAAACTAATATTTGATACTACAAATACAGTAGATGGTGATATTATTCTTAGGTCAGAATATTTTCCAGGATCGTCAGATCGAAAAGCTGAAATTTTTCTGGAGAATGGAGGAGGTGTTGAAATTTTTACCGAAGATGCAAATAACCCGGCTCTTTTATCCAAGATTCAGGTATCATTAGATGCTCTCAACCTTCAATATTCTAAGGACGGGGGGAAGATATTGGGGTTAGAAATGTTTGACGATTTTATAGGAATAACTAATAATGACCAACCTCCGTACGGTCCTGGTCAAACTGTTAATACATCAAGATTTCAAATGTATGAAGGGAGTATTAGGTTAGATACTTTTAATCAAAATTCTACTATCCCAACTAATGAAGGTGAATCTAGATTTATTGTATCACCTGGAGCTGACGCTAGCGTATGGTTAAAAAGTAAGATAATTAATGGACCGACTCCTTTTGATGTTACTAATAGTATTTCTTTAGAACAGGACAGAATAAACATAAGCACTAATTACGGGGGAGATTCTTATGGAACTAGTAACATTAGTATACAAGGTGATCGTCTAAATATAGAATTATCACACAACGGTGTTGCATCAATATTTGCATTAAAAAATGATGCTCTTATATATTTTATAGAAGATAAGTTGCAAATAGGTATTGATGAAACTACTGTTGATATCCACTACGATGGCGGTGCAAGATACGCATTAAATAAGGACGGTTGGACATTTGCTGTCAATTCTGGTACTTTAAGCCAAGATTCACTTGGTTTAGAATATAACCAACCTATGACAGCATACGGCGGTGGAGATAGAGGTATTACCTTTAAAGCCGATGGACCGATTACAATATTTGATGATAGTTTATTAAGTCAAGGTATTGTCTATGATGCTAATTATCATTCTGTTTATACAGATCGTTCATTAGTGGATAAAGAATATGTAGATACAGAGATATCTAGTATAGGAACTCCAACCTTACAACAGGTGATTGATCAAGGAAGCGTATATAGTGGTACAAATATAATTGAAATAAACTCTTCAAATGGTATTATTTTAGCAAGTAATACAACCAATACTATTAGTGCATTCGGTTTAACTTCATCCGGTACTAAAATAAAATATGAAGATTTAAGTGGTGATAAAAGAGAGGTATCAATTTACAGTACAGAATTTAAAATTACTGATGAAATTACATCTAAAGGTGTAGAATATGCAGACGATTATTCATCTAATTTTACAGATCGTTCATTAGTGGATAAAGAATATGTAGATACTCAAATGGCTAATCAATCCGCTAAAAGGTTTGACTTTAATGGCAACTTTTTGGTATATCCTGTAGTATTTGCTTTAGGACCTGCTCCAGAATCAACAGAACCTATAATACCTAATCCTACTTTACAAGATATTGAAAATGCAAATACAATTAATACAAGCGGTGATAATATAAATAAATGGGCTGATTTAATTGTTGCTGGTGAATGTGAAACCTTAAAACAGATATTACAATTAGCAATTAGTAAAACTTCTCAAATCCTACAAGATGAAGCAGCTTATGAACAATTGGCAGTAGAGGGATATCAATATTTTCAATCTCAGTATCAATCCTTTATCGATGATGGTCAAAATGCTAATCCTCCAGCAGATGTTAGTGGACTACAGAGTGTTTTAGCTGACTTAACAACAGCAAGAAATGCTGCTAATGCATTATATGTTGAAACGGTTTCAGAATTAGAACAATTAAAACAGACATATCAACAAATTTTGGATATTGCAGAGAATGAATGTGGAACAGGAGAAGCTTAATAAATACAATATGGAAAGAAAGAAAGTAATAGAAGATATTGTTAAAAAGAGTATCGAAGAAAGAAAAAAGATACTTGAGAAAAAACAAAATAACATTGCACCCGGTGCAGCTGCTGGTGCATCAGGTGGTGGTGGCGGATCAACTCCTCAACCACCTTCTAATAATGATTTATTAC
>WLWG01000031.1_pt1 | contig 142991 bp, 129 predicted proteins | sample 6712871 | NCBI WGS metagenome assembly WLWG01 (sample SAMN12718693, study PRJNA515312) | sponge metagenome | isolation source: marine sponge | host: Mycale hentscheli | place: New Zealand: South Island, Marlborough, Capsize Point | collected 2003-05-01 | reverse complement strand
ATATATCAAATGGAGTACGGTGCTTGTTTTACAACAGACTCTCAAGGTTTCTTTAAACGCTCTTTGATAGAATCATGCGTCGTCAATGACAAGGAAACAATTAAAGATCGGCAAGGTAATGACATAATATTTCAAGCTCAGTTAAAAGGTCAAAAAGATAAAAAATATATATTTGGTGTTGACCCTGCATCAGAAGTAGATAATTTTAGCATTGTAGTATTAGAAGTAAATTCTGACTATAGAAATATAGTACATTGCTGGACTACGACAAGAACAGAACATAAGGAAAAAGTTAAAAAAGGTTATGCTAATGAAACAGATTTTTATTCATACTGTGCTAGAAAAATTAGAGATTTAATGAAATTGTTTCCATGTATACACATAGCTTTAGACGCACAAGGTGGCGGTATAGCTGTTATGGAAGCTTTGCATGACAAAGATAAGGTTCAAGAAGGAGAACACCTTATATGGCCCACTATAGATGACGACAAAGAAAAAGATACTGACGGCGAACGTGGCTTACATATATTAGATATGTGTCAATTTGCCAAGTATGATTGGCTAGCCGAGGCAAATCACGGGATGAGAAAAGACTTTGAAGATAAAGTATTACTTTTTCCATTCTTTGATCCTGTCAGTATAGCTATATCTGAACACGAAGATAATATGAAAAATAGAATATATGACACACTAGAAGAATGTGTTACAGATATTGAAGAATTAAAAAATGAATTATCTATGATACAGATTACCCAAACAACTAGCGGTAGGGACAGGTGGGATACCCCAGAGGTTGTTATAGGAACTGGACGTAAAAAGAAATTACGTAAAGATAGGTATTCGGCTTTGTTAATGGCTAACATGGCTGCTAGAACTTTAGGGAGAATGCCTACTGTTGCACAACCCTCATTTTACGGAGGTTTTGCAACTGGTGGACATTCTAGCAAAAAAGATGAGAAGATGTACACCGCCCCTGCTTGGTTTGAAGATGGCATGAAAAACGTGTATTAATTAGTATAATCCAATTACATTCCAATTGAGGTAAATAATGAGCGATGACATGATTACTTGGTCAGACGACGACTCTCAAAGCAAAACAGATGCCATGTCTAAAATGTCAGATAGCGTAGAGGCTTATGCTGGCTTAGGCAAGACTCAAGGTAGTACTTATAGACATTTTATAGATATCGAGCCAAATCGCTCAGTAAGACCCGGATTTAACGCTAATGATTATTATGCATTTCGTCCCGGCGAAGCAGTTCCCAATCAGCAGCGTAGGATTATCAAAATGTGCATGGACGCATATGATAAAGTTGGAATCATTCGCAACATTATTGATTTGATGGGTGATTTTGGCAGTCAAGGTATTAACATCGTACACCGCGATAAAAGCGTTGAAAAGTTCTATCAACAATGGTTTAGAAATGTAAACGGTAAGGAAAGATCTGAAAGGTTCCTAAACAATCTGTATAAAGCTGGAAACGTAATTATTTATCGTAGCTATGCTAAAGTTACTCCTCAACTTAATAACTACATGAAAGCTTTGTCTTCAGACATTAAAGTAGAAGTGCCTAACTTAACTAAGAACGAAATACCGTGGCGTTATAATTTCTTTAACCCCTTGACTGTCAAAAATCAAGACGGAAACTTGTCTTTATTCATGGGATATAAAAACCATTCAATAACTACTAACTCTTTCTTTGATAAATTTAAGGCTGGAGACATACCAAACCACGTTTTGGAAACGCTACCACCAAATGTCAAACAAAGTCTAATTCGTGGAGAAAAGGAAATACCTTTAGATCCAGAACGACTTAGCATGTTTTATTATAAAAAAGATGATTGGCGACAATGGGCTAATCCAATGATATACGCTATTCTTGATGATATTATTATGCTTGAAAAAATGAGACTAGCAGATCTTTCTGCCCTTGACGGAGCCATTTCTAATATTAGATTATGGACTTTAGGTAGTCTTGATCATAAGATTCTTCCCAATAAAGCCGCTATAAATAAGTTGCGTGATATTCTAGCTAGTAATGTGGGTGGCGGTACAATGGAATTGGTTTGGGGTCCAGAGCTTTCATTCCAAGAATCTAGCACAGATGTTCATAAGTTTTTAGGATCAGAAAAATATACTTCTGTTCTTAACGCTATTTACGCTGGTCTTGGAGTTCCTCCTACGCTTACTGGGATGGCTGGAAATGGCGGTGGGTTTACTAACAACTTTATATCATTAAAAACATTAGTAGAAAGACTACAATATGGTAGAGATAGATTAGTCAAATTCTGGGAAAAGGAACTGGAGATTGTACGAAAGGCTATGGGTTTTAGGTATAAAGCTCACATACAGTTTGATCAAATGACCCTATCTGACGAAGCCTCTGAAAAGAACCTTCTCATTCAACTCGCTGATAGGGATATTATCAGTCATGAAACTCTTCTTGAGAGATTTAAAGAGATTCCTCAGATTGAAAATATTAGGATCAAACGCGAACTTGACAAGAGAGATAGTGCTGGACCTCCCAAGGCAAGCCCCTATCACAATCCTAACCATGATCAAGACATAGAGAAAATGGATAAACAGGGGCAGATTAATTTAAAACAAGAAAAAGAAAAACAAAAATCTGTTAAACGTAATACCAATACAGACATTAAAGATAATGGTAGACCACCAAATAGTCTGGATAATGGACCAAGAAAGAAACGTGTTGAAAAACCAAGATCAAAGCCATCAGTCGCAGAATGCTTTGTGTATGCGGAAGAGTCTTGGTCTAAAATATCAGAAGTTATTACAAAAGCTTTTCTTGAAGTTAATCAAAAGAAGAACATGAGACAGCTAACCAAGGCTCAGTTTGCTGATTTAGAAAAATTAAAACTAGATATATTTACTAATTTTGAAATTGGTGATGATGTTTCTGAAGCTACTATTTATGAGTCGTTAAAAAACAATGTTAAAGCTCCTCAAAAGTTAACAAAAGATCTTGAAAACAAAAATGTAAACATTGAAAGTATGAATATAGATACGTACAGAAAATATGTAATTGGCTCATATATTGACCACAAAATGCACGATTAATGATATTTTTGTTATTTTGTGTATAATGTTGTTGAGGAGTAATAATGAAAATATATCCACAAGAAATATCTGATGGCGTAGCTGATCTCGTGCAGTCTAGTGCGAGTTTAGCGTACTGCGCGCCTGCAATCCTATGTACAGGTGGTGATGCAGAAACTATTGCTTTTGCTGAAAAAGTAAAAGCGGAAAGCGCTAACCCCAAACAACTTGATTTATATTATATAAAGTCAATTTTGGTATCTACGGGTTGGAATAAGAACGACGATGTTTTTACTCCAGAAGCTACATTTGCAGCTAGAAATACACCAGAGGATAAACAATTCAATTTTATGCATAACGAAAATGACATTATTGGTCATATAACTGGTAGTTATGTAGTAGACAAAGAAGGTAATAAGGTAGAAGCTGAAGAAGCTCCCAAAGACTTTGATATTATCTCAGAAGCAGTTCTCTACAATAGCTGGACAGATCCAGAAAATAGAGAAAGAATGAAACAAATTATAGCCGAGATAGAAGATGGCAAATGGTTCGTTTCTATGGAATGCTTGTTTGCTGGTTTTGATTATGCTCTTACGGATGAGTATGGAAAAGCTAGCATCTTGCATAGAAATGAGGGTTCCGCATTTTTAACAAAACATTTAAGAGCGTATGGTGGCACAGGTGAGTACGAAGGCAGGAAGATTGGTCGCTCTTTACAAAACATTTCTTTTTCAGGAAAAGGTTTGGTTTCCAAGCCTGCTAATCCTAGAAGTGTAATTTTGGATGCTAGCAGGGCTAGTTCAAACAGTGTTAACGAAGATTTATTAACTTTAGGAGGCTCAGATATGAGTGATACTAATGTGTTAGAAAAGCAGCTTGCTGAAGTTCGTAGTGAGCTAGCATCTGCTAAAGAAGAGTGCGTTACTCTTCAAGCTTCGCTGGACGAAGCAACTTCAAAAGAACATACCGAAGCGGTCGCAAAGCTTGAAAGTGACATTGTTGCACAAGCTGAAGCAATTAAGACTCTTGAAGAGTCTGTCACGGCTAAGGATGCTGCAATTACTGAACTTCAAGAAAGTCTTGAAGCTAAGAATAACGAGTTCATCGAAAAGATGAAAGAAATGAAGAAAATGAAGGACGAGAAAAAAGCCGAATCTCGTAAGGCTTCATTGGTTGAAGCTGGTTTTGAAGCTGATGAAGCTGAAGAATCACTTGTAGCTTATGACGCTCTTGACGACGACTCTTTCGACACTCTTGTAGCTTTAATGAAAAAGAAGTATGGCAAGATGGAAAAGAAAGAAGACGAAGAAGCAAAGATGGAAAAACCAAAAGCTGAAGAAGCAGAAGAAGTAGAAGCTGAAGAAGCTGAAGCAGAAGTCGCTGCTGAAGAAGCTCTAGAAGAAGTAGAAACAACTGAAGCTACTTTAGTTGATGCTTCTGATGAAAATCAAGAACTAGAAGCCACAAGAGCGAGTGTCGCTGAATGGCTCGAAAACAACGTACTTAGCAAATAATTTTAAAGGAGAAAATAATTATGGCTTTAAAATCAGATAGATATGAACTTCAGACTGATATCAGCTTTTTCTACAACGCTGGCACAGCCACTCGCGGATGTGTTGTCGTTCATGATACAGCTGGATCAGGCGCTGCAATGGATCAGGGTGTAAACCTTGTGAAGAAGCATACGGCTGGCGTTCCAGTTGGTGTCCTTCTTAACGACGTAGTTAATAAGGATCTCACCCGTACTCATCTTAATCAACATAAGGATGAAGTACAAAAGGGTGGTAAAGTAACTGTCCTTCGTAAAGGTTACGTTGTAACTGACGCGATTGACACAACACAAACTCCCGTTGCCGGTTCTGGCGCATACGCAAGTACTGGTACTGCTGGTAACTTCGGCATGGTGGGAACTTATCAAGTCGGTCGTTTCCTGTCCGCTAAGGACGAGGATGGTTACGCAAAAGTCGAAGTTAACCTTCCCTGAACATAACACATAAAGGAGAATTATAATATGCCTATTAATGAAAGACCTAGTGATGAATTCATTAGTCTCCTGCGTCAGTCAGGGGATGGTGATGTAAATGTAGCGCAAGCTGCCCAGCGAGAGTTCGCTAAAGCGCTTGAGCTTCCACTTCGTAAGGGTGTCCTTGTCGGCAACATCCTTGGTGATATTTTTGAAACCATCAACGTAGAAGCTGGTTCAACAACTGAGTTTCCTCTTGATCTTATCAGCCCCGGACTTGAAGGTGAGCATGTAGCTTACACCAATCCCGGTCATGGTAGAATTCCAGAGCGTTCGGTTGAAGGTGACTACGTAATGATTCCAACGTACAGCATTGCATCTTCGGTTGATTACCTCCTCCGATATGCTCGTGAAGCTCGTTGGGACATTGTTGGTCGCGCCATGCAAGTCATGGAAGCTGGTTTCACTAAGAAGATGAACGACGATGGATGGCACACGATCCTCGCTGCTGGCGTTGACCGTAACATTCTCGTGTTCGACGGTGACGCAACCGCTGGATTGTTCAGCAAGAGACTTGTTTCTCTCATGCAAACAGTTATGCGTAGGAACTCTGGTGGTAACAGTGCTTCAACTGGTCGTGGTCGTCTTACTGACATCTACGTTTCACCAGAAGCCCTTGAGGATGTTCGCAATTGGGGTCTCGATCAGGTTGACGAGGTAACTCGTCGTGAGATTTACACTGCTCCAGAAGGTGGCGCTCCCATCACACGGATCTTTGGTGTTAATCTTCATGATCTTGATGAGCTTGGAGAAGGTCAGGAATACCAGACTTTCTTCACTGGCGAACTTACTGGTGCTGTTCAGACTAGTGACCTTGAGCTAGTCGTTGGTCTTGATCAGTCCGCTAGTGATAGCTTCGTAATGCCCGTTAAAGAGCAGTTGCAAGTCTTTGAAGATCCTACTCTTCATCGTCAGCAACGAGCTGGATATTACGGCTTTGCAGAGCTTGGCTTTGGCGTGTTGGACAACCGTAGAGTGATCCTTGGATCATTCTAATCTGTACCAATAGCACAGAACGAAAAGCCGCCCTCATTTGCTTGGGGGTGGCTTTTTTCGTGTATATAACAGTAGAATGACCCCCTCGTAGGACTCTATACAGGAGAAGATTATGGCTGCTTTATCTGATTATCTTGAATCAGGCATATTGAAACATTTATTTTTTGGAGAAACATTTACAAGCCCATCGAACATTTCCGTTGGACTAACAAGTACTGTACCAATAGATACTGACAGTGGAGAAACAATTGAAGAACTTCCTTCTGGAGCTTTTAAGGGAGCTTCTTTTGTTGACACTGGATATAGAAGAATAAATCTTGGCAGTAGCACTGATGGTAATAATGTGTGGAATCAAATTGGAACTGACACAACAACAGCTTTTCAAGTTAATTCTTTTGAATCTGGAGTTGGTTTACCACCTAATAGCGGATACTTCTATCCTCTGTATTTAGATTCTGCTAAAGCAATATCTGAATCAACTGAGGCCGTTCAATCTGCAACTGAATATACATTTTCAGAAACTCATCCTGATGTATCTTTTTACGGCCCAAATGGAGTTGTTGTTTCTGGAGACTATAGCTCGACAGATCCGGGTTATATTGAATACGATGGAAATGGATTTATTAAAAATAAAAATCAACTAGCTTTTCCAACAGCTAATGTTAATTGGGGTTTTATTTCGGGAATTGTTATTACGGACAGCGAGTTTGTTGGTTCTGGAAATGTACTAATGTACTCAGAATTACAAAATCCTAGAAACATCTTTACAGGAGATAGTATTAAATTTGATACAAATTCTTTAGAAATTAGCTTAAAATAACCTGAGAGAACCACCCAATGACTATTGTTTCTAAAAATCAGTTAGTTAATAGTATAAATGCGGATATCAGTAATAATTCTAATCAAGAAATTTCTCCAGAAGATATTCGTCATAATCTAATAGATCTAGTTGATTCTGTTCATTTGTTGCTCGATAGTACAAAAGATATTACTATTGAAAAATTAACTTCTTCAAATTTTTATACGCCGTCTAATAGAAGTACTATAGTTGGCGAAGAAGCAATAAGTAAACTACATTTAGACAGCTATGTTACTAACGATAATACGGCTGTTGGATATGCTTCTCTTAAAAATAACTATCAAGGCAGTGGTAATACTTCTGTAGGAACTTTTGCCCTTAGTTGTAATATATTTGGTGATAATAATTCTGCATTTGGTGTCAACAGTCTCAGTGCAAATACTAACGGCTTTGCAAATGTTGGCGTTGGCAATTATGCTTTAACAAGAAACAAAACTGGTGATTTTAATATAGCGATTGGTCATGGCGCTGGTTATTATTCAAAAGATGAAAACTATAAATTATTTATTGCTAATCATCCAGCTAACGAAGAATATGTTTGCGATAATCCTCTTGGATCTGGTTTGACTCCTTTAATATACGGTAATCTTTTAAATGAAGATCTCGTGCTTGGAGTTGGAACTAGAACTTTATATAGCCACTCTATTGGCGTTATTCAATCTAGCGGAGCTATTTCTCCAACTTTAGATAATACTTTTGATATTGGTCATAAAGATTATAAATGGCAAAATGTACATACTCAAAATATTGTTCTGGCTAGTGGAGCTATTATAACTAATCATACCTCTCATGATGTTATCAATGTTTCTGGAAATATTTCTCCTTTTGACAATAGAAAGTTTCATCTAGGTTCTTCTAACGCATATTTTGCTAGCGGCTATATTAGCCATCTATTTACTGATGTTACTAATACAATATCAGATAATCATTACGAAGGTAAAGTTTTGTACGTAGCTTCTAGTGGAGATCCACCAGACGCTTATTTAACACCAGAACAACTTTCAGGTGGTGGTATAGTTGTTCGCGGCAGTGGTGAGGGTACTGACCAAAGTGTTGATTATGCATTTTTGTTTAGACCTAGCGGCGAGTCTTCAGTTCCTTTTTATTCTTTTGAAGATTACAATCATCTTTCTAGGTCTTTTTGGGAAAGCAATATTAGCTTGCACATTTCTTCTGGCAGTCATGTTCACACGCCAAGACTTTTAAATAGCGGTGAGCTTGACCTTGTAGTATATTCCCCTGATCAGCCAGAGTTTGGAATGTATTTAAATAGTGGAGCTTTATATGTTACGTCTGATAGTGGTGGAATATTTGGAATAAATCCGGGTTCCAGCAGTGGCTTGCTAGCTGGAATGGGTAGCGTTAACATGCTGTCGCCTTCTGGAATAAACGATAATTATTTTCTAACCGTTGGATCACTAGAAAGTGGAGTTACTGTTGGTCAAAGATTTATTACTGGAGCTAAACAAAGAGAAAAAGATGATGATGGTCTTGATAAGTTAAATGGATTTACACATAAGTATATAGATGCTTCTAATACAATATACTCTGGCCCTAAAGTTGATAGATTTGTAATTTCATCTCATGACAATTCTTCTTATGGTTTTAATAATCTAATACTTATGAAGAATCATAGTAATGGTGGAATTTTAGGAGTAAATAATTTCAGCGAAGGTGGTGACGCTGTAATACCACAGACATCTTTTAATGTTAGAACAAACCATAATGCTGCTGTTAGAATTACCGCTGAAAATGCTGGTCAAGTATCTTCAGCTCTACAGTTATTAACAAACCTTAATTGTTTGTCTAGTGGTTTTGAGATTAAATATAACGGTGGAGCTAGTGGTGTTGCAGAGTTTAACATGTATGATGCTTCTGGCTTAATAACCGCTGCAAAGATTACTAAAGATGGTAATTTTGGTATATTGTCTAGCGGCTCTCTTAATCGTCATCTAACTGTCGGTGATGATGGCTCGCCCAACGCCGTAATAGCTATTCATATTGTAAGTGGATTGCATCCATCTTTTAGCGCAATACCAAATCATAGTCAGATATACTCCAAAGAAATGCCTAGTGGAACTCCTACAAATATTGGTCAGACTTTAAGAACGTTTACAATGGATGGCGATGGCAATGAATTAAACATGACCAGAAATGTTTTTCTTCATGGTGATGGTTTAGTTTATCAAGACGGTAGATTTAATACTTTTGCTGGCTTATCATCTACTTTAGATAGACAGCATTTAAATACTGCTTTTCATAATACAGGTTATGGTAATGGAGCTTTAGCATTAAATACTTCTGGTAACTATAACACTGCACTTGGTTCTCTTGCTCTTAGTGGCGTTGTTGAAAGTAATTATAATATTGCAATTGGCTATGGCGCTGGCGCATCTTCTAGTGGTAACTATAATCTTTTAATAGGGAACTCATTAAACGCTGTTGATGGTGAAAGTTATAAATTTAAACTTGGGGCTAATAGTAGCAACGTATTGATGAGTGGTTGTACTGGACCACTAAGTTCAGATAGAGTTTTATTCTTACCAAATGGAAAATTATCTGTACAAGAAGATAACAACAAAAGCTTATATCTATCTAATAACTTAATTAAAGTAATTAATCACAGTTCTGCAACTCAGTTACCTCCAGATTCCCTTAGTTTAGATTTTTCTCATTCTGTTAGTGGAGCAAGATTAGTTGAGTTTAATCATGCCGCACTTCCTATGAGCGGGTTCAAAGGCTTTGGCGTTTCCAACCCAAACTATACTGAACCTAATATGGAGAGACCTTATGTTGGAGTTTCTGGCGATATTAAGCTATTGGGAGCAATCAGATTTAGTAACGGCGATTCTTTAGAAAGCACAGAAGATATCACTAATCTTTCTGAAAGTGGCGCTTTTGTTAGTGGAGTTGTATTTTCTACGCTTCCAAAATTTAGAGAAGGTTTTATGATAGATAATGTTGGGACAGCTCCTTTGTTTACTAGTCCAACTAGTGGTTTCATGACAGTGTATGATCAAAATGGATCAACATCAGAAGGGGTATTTATTACTAATAGAGATAAACACTCTAGTCTTACAAGTGGTGATTATATAGTGGCGATTAACATTAACAACGAGTTTAGACCATTATGGATTAATAACGAAGATTTAGCTTGTAACACATGCTGTAAATAATAATATGGGGTTCATAGGATGGCAAGAGGAAGAAGAACCAGATGCGATAAGCCTAGCAGCCCATTCGTAGATTATATTCCAGATGGTGTAGGAACCTCTACAACTACTTCTACTACGCAAACACCATTTATCTTTATACCAGAAAGTGGAGTTACTTGTCCCGTTTCTACAACTGAGTCGCAAACCGTTCTTGTTCCTTCTGTTAGCTTGCCCATATTGGGGGGCATCGGTGGTTTTTCGACAAACACAAGCACAGTCGAAGCAAGAGAAATTGAAGTTTTAAAATGTCTTTGCGGATCTATGTTTTTCCCAAAAGGTTCTGAAAGCTCTCTTATAGTTAATAGTACCCACGCTCTTGACCTACAGCATACTGAGGACGTACTAGTTGCTAGCGAACAAGAATTTAATACTAAATCAAGTGTGTTAACTAGTGGTAGCGATGTTTTTCTTAGCGCTCTTACTGTTAAATTTGCAGATAAATATCTTACAAATAAAATTACTGTAGATGGTGCAATTAAAATTATAATAAAAACAGAAGAAGGTAAAGTAGTAGCTACTAAGTATATAAATGATTATACAGAGAAAACAATTTTAGATAATGGTGTTATACAGTTCTCTTCTAGTAATATACATAAAAAAGTCAAACTTAATAATAAGTTTTTAAGATTAGAAGTAAAGAGTATATGCGATAGAACCTCTGTTCCTGCATGTGATTTTCTTCCCACTGTTTTTTCTGTTGAGCCTATTTGTGATAATATATGTTCTGAGATTGTAGAAGAGTATATGAGATGTTTACCAGTTGGCGATACATTTATACCGTGTGAAGATAGAACCACAACAACCACCACAGCCACTCCAACAACAACAACAACTGAGCCACCCGATCCACCCACTACCACAACGACCACCACAACCACAACGACCACCACCACCACCACCACTACCACTACGACAACCACAACCACAACCACTTGTCCACCTTTCGTTCCACCCGTTATGGATTGCGATACCACTTGCGGTTATGCTGGAAATCATGACGTAAGAACTATTTACAACGATGATGGTTGCCCAATAGGATCAGAGTGCGTATGTGAGGTAACTACGACTACCACAACAACTCTGTGTCCAGATATTCAAAGTGCTGGGCCACCTGTTACTATTAGATTTGGAACATACACTATTCCCGATGAATTAGAAGTATTTGATGTGTGCCAATCTCCCGAAGTGTCGCTTTTGAACACTGGAAAAATTAGCACTGGAACGGCAGCTAGCCCCGGAACTGGTTATCCCAGCGGTTGGTTTGAAACCACACTTAACAACTGTCCAGAATGTCTTAAATTCTGTGTAACAGCTGATCTTTCTGGAACACTGTGGTGGATTGAAGTTGATGACAGCAATGGTGGTACAGTGCTTAGTTTAGCTGGTGGTCAGAATAGTAGTGACGGCGTTTGCTATGGACAAACTTGTAGCATACCCTCATTTAGTTTTTCCGACACAGAGACATATGGACAGTTTGGAGGAAATGCAGCTAGTTACAGCACTAGCTTAAGCCTTAGCAGTACTATTACAAGACCTTTTGGGACTGCTACTGATAGTCTTTTTACATATAAATCCGCTGCTCACGAAAATGAGGTAGCAGGCTTTGGGCCAACTTGTGCTTTGATGGTAGAAACCGCTAGTGATGATAATTACGACACTGATGAGTACGGAGCAAAAAATGCGGGTGCAGCAGTGTTTATTATTTGCAGTGGTGGCAGATATTGGGACTTTTCATCTCATGTTAACTATAATGATTTTACGGTTAATTATGAAGTACTTGATGAAGATACTGGTGAGTTTAGTTTTAATAGTGAAACTTATAACTACAAAAGCTGGACTGCTTGTATTGAATATGATGTCAATGGCGCATCAACTTATCCAAACTGTGTTGGAAAAACTCAAACACTATATTACAATACTCCAAAGCCAGCTTTTCCTACACCAAATAATTAGGATTTAAAATGTTAGAAGTCGCAAAAATAAAAATATCTAATAATCTACAAGGCGTTTTTAATTTAACGCTTGAGGGGGAATACGCTTCTTACTTTCAAGTTCAAGGCACTACTTTGTTTATGATAAAACCCATAGAAGACATTGGTACGTATGCTGTTACTGTTGTGGTAGAAGATCCTTTGGGTAGGTTTGAAACGCTAAGAGCAGATTATGTTTTTAATATAGGATGTTGTCCAATTGTTACTCGCACAACAACAACAACTCCTGCTCCATCATCTGCACCAACCGCGCCTGCACCTTTACCAACTGAAGATGCTCCCGTGGAGGATCTTTCAACAGCTAGAATACTTGGCATTATGGAAGGATTACCAAATGTTACGAGATATGGAATGGTTAACCCCACCTTTGCGCACCAACAGTACTACCTAAATCGTAATTATAAAACTACTCAAAACACTATATGGGGATATCTTAGAAATCTTGATTCTATTTTTACATATCCAGACGGAACTACATTCATACGTGAAGGTAGAATTAATAATTATGTTAGTCCAGACGGGATTATGCATACTCTTACTTCCCCACTTTCCGTAACCTCTCTTGCTCGTGAGAGTTTTCGTGGGTCCCAGTATAAAAACATAAAATTTGACTATCCCGGTTTGTTTGACGGAATGCGTTTTACCGTACATCCTAATTTTTTACAGTATCGAATTTACAACCCAGATGATCGACAACAAATAATAAATAATTCAACTAGTTACAATAATTTCACCGGCGGGTTCATGCAAAGCGTCTCTTATAACCAGTTTTGGCAATATGGCTATGCAAGTATTCAGGACTTCAATAATATAATCTCAAATTTTGTACAAGAGATTCTTTCCCCCTCAGATGTGTCGTTGATTAGTGCAAATGAAACGGGACTGTCTCGACCAGAGTTATTTTCATCTCTTTTCACCGAAGGTCGCATGGGTAGTGGCTTGCAAGGGAGTTTGTATGGTAGTGTAGTTCAAAATAACACTCGAAACAGGAAGAATCAGTTAAGAGCATTACTTTCTAGAGTCTACTATGTGACCGACGAAGTGGAAGAACAACGCTGGGCTACTTGGTCGCAGAGATATCCTAGTCAAAAAACTTACATTAATAGAAGTAAAGACATAGATAGAATCCTTGAGTATTATGGAATTTTACATGGGCTAGAAAATCTTAATATTACCCCCGGATATAGAGATGCGTACCTGTACGATCAAACTGATAATCGTTTTGACATTATAAGTGGGGGTGGATTCTCTATAAGAAATTATGAGGAAAAATTCCACATCGTCGCTGTTCTTTACGAGATACCTAAATCTCTTTACGATAGAGAAACAAGATCTCAAACACACAGTATTTTTCCACAATTAATTGTACATAAGCAACAGTATAATGCATCTACAGGCGGTACTAAAACAGTCAATCCTAATGCTAATTTTTCTGGTAACGGAGTTTCTACTCAGGTATTTATACCTATTATGGATGATGGAGTCATTTACGTTCACGATGCGGGCAGTCCGTTTAACGAGATTGTTTCTCCCGGCAATGTAGCCCTAGTTGCTCATTATAGAATAGATGATGATCTTGCAAGAAGAGGATTATCGAACTTTTTTCCCAACACTGTTGGTCCAGTTAGAGATAGGCCGCAGGAAGAGCAGAATCTAGTTTTAGAAGCTCGATTATTTAATGGTAGTAGCCATAGTGCTAGCAGATTTATTAATAATGGCGTGCTTGATACTCGTTTTGCTGAAAGTTTTGCTTATTCTTTCTTCTTATGTGGCGCTACGGGGTATAATAGAGTAGATAGTGTAACAGCGCCAACGCCTACCACCACTACTGAGCCTCCTGTAGTGGACGATGTAGAAGAAGTTCCAGAAGTTCCAGAAGAAGAGATCGAAGTATTTAAAATGGGAAATCTTAATATAGAGAATTAATATGGCCTATAATTTTACAAATAAATATCCAGACATTGCGGACATTGATTTAATATTGTCTCACCAGTTGGTGCAGCAAATTTTCCGTTTGCACAGTACTCAATTTGAGGGGTCTCGCGCTGTTATTGTAGACGATGAAGTAGAATTTGAAATGGTTAATACCATACCAGATTCCTTAAGAGAAATAAGCAACAGCAGGATATTGGTTAGATATGTTTGGACTCCAGACGAAACCACCTCTGAAAGATTTACATATGATTTAGCAGAAATGGAATTGCCACCTATTGTGCCACATTCTTTTTCCTCATTTGCTATGAATCCAGAAAATGAGTATAAATTTAGTACTCCTTTAGTTGCTACAGCTATAGATGGATCTAGTCAATATTTAAGACATGGCTATGGATATTATAGATTTGAGTTTGCGTTTCTTGGCGGTACAAGTGTTGGCTCTTCTAGTCCAGCTCGTGGAGATCTAAGTGATTACATTAGTACAGATTTCTTTAAAGTAGAAGATGGTTTTGAAAAATCTAATTTTCAATTAGAACAAGCGGAATATCCATATCCAACTACGACCACAACAACCTTATCTCCTATAGTATCATATCCTGCTCCTGTAATTTTAAATGTAGGAACTTTAGAGTTTACTCAATTCAATGTTTTGCATTCCAAGTTACTTGACGGTACAGAGGATTATAAAGGTGCAGATATAATTAAGGGGAAATCTGAAGCTGGAGTAGTAAGTGAATATTATTACGATAATGATATAAAGTCTGAAAAAGTAATAGGAATTTTAACACCTCAAGAAAATGAATGTGATTTTTTAAGAAACCCTAATTCAGACGATAACTCTACTTATCTCAGATCGGCTCAAGACTTTACTTCCACTGAATTTTATTTACACGCAAAGATACCTGATTTTTCAAGAGTACTAAGTAAGATAAAAGAACAAAGTTTTCCAAATGCAAATATTTATGTAGATGTTGAAGCCAATACTCATGAAGACGCTACATTTAGAAAAATAGAAACTTATACAATTAATATAAACAACGCTCCTAATGTTGAAGAAAAATTTTTCACACTTAGATTAGATCATATCATTAATCACGAAAGTTTAATTTTTAATGAAGTTTCTTTTAGGTTATTATTGCGAGATGAAGAAAGCTTTTTAGTAGATTCATTTTATTCTAATGATTTTTCTTCTAATAAGTTATGCAATGCAGGGTTTTTCGGAGAAGTTACCACGACAACGACAACCTCTACGACAACTACTACGACTACCACAGCAGCACCAACGCCTATTGATAGCGTCACATTTTCACAAGCTGGTAACGACTTAATACCCTATTTGCCAGTTGGTTCTGAACCTAATATTGGTAAGTTTGGATTTGCTGTTTCTATTAACAGTGTAGGAAATATCGTAGCAGTTTCTAATCCATACCATAATGGATTTAATCAAGGTGATGAGAAGCATGGTTCAGTACATGTATATATGTGGAATGGTTTCGATTGGTATCCATTTGGAGAGTTTTTCGGCAATCAAAGCACTACTTTTGGTAAGTCTATTACTTTGAGCGCCGATGGATTTTTGCTAGCTATTAGTGATGAAAATTATGTACGCATATATAGGTATGATACAGAAATTAATACTTGGGTTGTTTTAAATTCAATAGAAGTTGAAGAACAAGGTGGAAACAAACATGTTGATGTTTTACATGTTGAGTTTGATGTTTCCGAAGGCAGTACATTAGCTGTTTCTTACTCAGTCGAAGACTCTTCTACTTATCCTAGACAGTCTGTTTCTAAATTATCTATATATAGAGATAATGGTGAAGGGTACAGTAAACTAATAGATAATTTTACAAATGAGTTATCTACTTCAATTTCTGACATAAACAACATATTTGTATGTAGTAATTCTATTAATCAAATTGATACAAACTTAGAAAATAATTTTAGACAACTAGGTAATACATTTAACTTTAAAGCTTACGATACGGCATCAGATATTGATGGCAATATAGTTGCTTTTCTTTTACCACAAAATCAAGCCGTTGACGGCTGGCCTTTTCCACATGGCGGTCTTTTAGCAATTAAAGCTTTTAGAAGAATAAATGTTAGATATGAACAGCTAGGTTCTGATATTCTAATAGATACTACTGATAATTATTTAAGAAATAATCCTAATCTTGAACTTGTAGGAGCTAGAGGTAAGATACAATCTAGTGATTTGATTAAGATTAGTGAAGAGGGTTTATTTTTAATTGTTAGAACTTTACATAGTACTGATCAAACACAAGCTGGAAAATTTGGTTCAATTAGCGTATACCAATACGATGAAGGAATAAGAGATTGGGTGGTATCAAAAAATGTAATAAGATTAGATGATTCTGAAGATTATACAGGTTTAAATTTTGGTCAAAGTTTTGACATGACTAACAGCGCCAATGTTATTGTTGCTGGTAGTAATAATACAGTTGATGGACAGCAAGGTATTTGCAGGGTTTACACAAAGAATGGGTTTAGGATACCAGTAGTATTTAATGTTCCGGGTATTTTTCCTGAGCATATGCCTACCACTACAACGACAACTACGCCTGTGCCAACAACTACCACAACTACCACAACTACTACTACCACTACTACAACTACAACTGTAGCACCTGTTAGGACAATTACATTTTTACCTTCAAGATCATTTAGCACTCTTATCAGTAGTGCTGATTTTACAGGTGGGGCAGTACCGAGGTATGCGCCAGTTGGTAACGTATATCCACAGCACTTTCTCGATAAGGTTAGAGAAGGGAATGTAACTCCAAGGATTTATTCTACTCACGGACAGCATTATTATTACCAAGGCGACATTAATTTCCATACAGTAACTGGTGGCTTGCGGTATCTAATTGGCGGGTATCAACCATACAGTTATACATGGATTGATGATCCAACTAAGGATTATACTTATGGACGATTAAAGGACGGACATTTAAATACCAAATATAGTTGGTATGGTGTTGGTCAACGCGATCAAAGCATAAAAGGTAATGCTGGTTACAGAGGGGTGAAGACAAGAAATTTTGATTTTTATAGTCAAGAACGAGAAGCTTTTTTCTTTCATCGTGAAAACGATGTAACATATATGGGTTTAGCTTATCCTGAAGCTCTGAAACCTGATGGCAGTCCTAATACTGTTATGACGCAACCACAAGGGGCGTATGGTGGTAGATACGGTCTCGGACAGAGTGGTTTCTACGGAGCAGGACAAGGATCAGAGTACTGGCAAACGAGGGTTGAAACATTAGATTTTAATGGACGATTAGTAGACATTTTTTGTGGACACTCATTAGGATTTACTCTTGATCCGAATCAACTTGGTGTGTTTATTTTTATCTGGAGGGCTGGCACTGACAGCAATGGCGTAACTAGCGTTACGCATGGCAATATAGCTGATGGTTTTTGGGTGTTTAGCTATAAAGCCACAGAAGCTCAAAGAAATGCACTTAGAAATACAATACCAGAAAATTTTCCTACGACATCTTTTGGAGAATCTTTTGCTACATTTGACTATGAACCAACTACAACCCCTCCACCAGTATTGGAAATACCAACCCAAGCTATAACAACAACAACCGCACCGGCAGTACCGATAGAGGAAGGATGTAATCTACTTTCATACAAGGCTCCTACGGATTTAATCGAACTAGACAGCTCATCAATAAAAAATCGAGAAATTGTTAGCGTTTATGGTTTGACTTCTCGTGCATACAGAGTGTTTGAGATAGGCGCTGATAATCAATTTAAAAGTGATTTTGATAGAACTGGCGGTGGAAGGGATGAGAGTCATTATCGTTTTCGACAAATATCATCCACTTTTCAGTTAAATGGTAATATTGTGGGGTACTCATCTTCTTCCAGATTTAAACTGACGGGATTTGCCATTGATTCAAAGTACAAGACTTACTTTAACAAAATATACGAACGCAAATGGGATGCAGATACGGGTAGGGGTCTTGCTCGCAATGAATCTGGCTACCCCCAACCAGCAAAGGTGCATTATTGGACTGATAAGAATGGGGTGAGACAATCAAGACAAGGTAATGATATAGAATTTTTAGAAGGCGAGCTTGTTGAATATAGAAATGAATCCAAGTACGAGCTGATTAATACTTCCTCATTCACCGGATGGAACTCTGTACCTTACGGCACATATAGAATTTTACAAACAAATATACTTGCTTATGGCGCGTATAAGATGCTAAAAAACGTTCACGATTACACGGTCGGGTATATTAGCGCGAATCAGGATGGCAATGGCGACAGAAACATTCCTAGAACATATCAGGGCTGGGCAAGAACAGATGGAGAATATTTCTTCTTATTCACATTCTGTAATTCAGATGAAGTTCCAGAAGGATATCACGGCGATTGGCCTCGTGACCTGTCAAATTTACCAACAATTACTACTACTACAACTACGAGAGCGCCCACGCCTATTGATCCCGCTGCGCCAGTTTCAGAATATACTGCAATTAATGGTATTGAACCGTTTGACCGTTTTAGGGCAGACAGTTTGATAACACAAGATTATAAAGGTATTAATCGTAATACAAGAGAATCAGATATTATTAGTACTGACGGTAACGGTATACACTATGAATTTAATAATATAGCAATGAGCAATGACGGTGAGTTTATAGCTTTTACACACGGTTTTGATCATCATGGTAGTTTTCAAAATTCACAAAGTTCTTTCACTACAAACATTTCTGTGTTAAAGAGAGGTAAGTATTTTAACCTTGACACAAAGACTTATGAAAGTATCCCAAGAGATAATAATGGGAGCCTTATACCTAAGAGATCTGAACTTCAATATGGATATTATCAAGATGTTCTTTTCGGGGGCGTTGATAAAGATTTCTCAAATTTGCAAATCGAAAATGACCATCCTTATGTAAAACTTACTTTTAATGATAATAATAATGGTGTTAGGCTATATTCATTGGCAAATAATAATGTTGTGCGTCTTGTTGATGGCTCTGAATTTTTTATACCTCTTTTCAAAAACAGGGGGCCACTTGAAGAAAATCAAGCCCACGTTTTCCAAAAGAATGGATTTTTAGGATTAACTGATCACTATCAAGGTGGCATGTCCAGTAAATCTATACTTGTTCGTCATGGCCTTGCGCCAATCGACAAGTCTTCAAATAAGACAGAGCCAAATGATTTGGTAAAACTAGATATCTTTGACAGTACTCATAAAAGTGATAGATATTCTGTTTATGGTCCGTATGGCAATCTTTTCCCAGTTTATGCCATAAATCACCCCTTAATCCGCTTGGCGGCTGGTAAACCAAGTGTTGGTGTGGGTAATTTCGGGTACATTCCTTACTTACCTTCAACGTCAGTTTATCCTTCCGCTTTTGGTGTTACTCATCGTAGCTACTTGGGAGAAGTTTCTGCAATAAGTGGTAATGGAAAAGTTATTGCTATATCTATTAATGATTACAAGAATTTTACAGAAACTTATACTGAATCTGATATTCGAGGAAAATCAGTACACATATACGAGTGGGGGATAGACGCACAAAAACCTAATGCCAATCCTGAAACTGGTAGAGATACAGGAACCATTATTCCCCAACCACGATGGTTACTAATAACTCATCAAATACAACTTAGACATCCAGACATGGATAGTGGTGAAATTTCTCCTTACCTTGATGAAGCATTCACTGTCTCTAGGCCGTATACAGTTCGTGTGATTGCATCAAAACTTAGCCATGACGGTAAGAGACTAGTCATCGCCTATTCAGCCACTACAGAAGTTGACGGAGAAGAGAGGACAGCACAGGCTATTAAGGTATACGACCGTGTAGTGAATTGGGTTGGTGATCCAGTTACGGGTTTTGATAACTACAAAAGCAGAAGCGATGTTGCTGATGATGAAGTTCCAATAGAAATGGCAGGCTGGGCGCAAAACGTAAATTACATAAGCAATGACGAAACACTAGGCGGTGGATTAGACATTAAAGGCAAAGGAAATATAATTGATGTAGAAATAAGCAAAGATGGCAGTGTAATAGCCATGTGCTTTGGTGCTAATTCTCAATCCCCGACGATAACCGACAAAGGAAGTGTTAGGGTTATAAGGTTACAACAAACATATTCTCTACCCACTGAATTGCCAACTAGTTATCTTGACGAAGGAGCGGACGATATACGAGCGCTTCCAAAGCAAAATAAATGGGTAACAGTATTTGAGCAATTTGGAGTAAATATTTTCCCTCGCCTGCGTAATCAATCTGGACAGCTAATAAGCGATGGGGCTGAAGAAAGATTCGGAATGTCCATCTCTATGAGTGCAAATGGGTCTTTGCTAGCAGTGGGCGCTAGCGCTGTACTTAATAAGAAAATTTTCCCTACAGATAATTCCGTACACCGTGTGCCAAATGAGCTTTTTGTTTATGATTTATCATCATTTAATGATACAGCTCCACCAGTTTTAGCACCAGAAGAAACTCAACCTGACGCTACAACAACAACGACTACAACTACTACCACAACCACTACAACCACTACGACAACAACTACTATTCCGTTAGTAGGAAATAGCCCCAAATGTTTGCCAGCTGTATCTTACTGGAAGACAGGAAATTTTAATGCGCAATCGTCAGAAGATCCAAATACTCCGGGTCATAACAAAAGTCAGGTTAATCATCAAAAGAGAATATTTGTAATCAATCCTGATGACCCCGTACCAAATACTGATAGAGTTAATTATGTAGAAGGTTTATTTTACGCAGAACCTCATGGCATCGAAGATCATGATAGAATAATTCCCGGTTATGATTTTTATGTTTATCCTAATAATGCGTATACTATTTACAGTGATGCTAGAGTAACTAATTATTATTTTAAAGATAATCCATTTATTCATATTACAGCTTCGCGTATAGATGAACATGAATTTCCCGGTGCTGGATTACAAAAGTATTTTAGTGGAATAATTACTCTTTTCTTGCGGGAGGGTTATGATACTTGGGATGGTGAAAGTTTTTTAATATTTTCAACTAAACGAGTAGTTGGTACTAACCCAAATTACATAAACGGAAAAGATGTTGCACTTTTAGGTGTTGCAGAAGCGAATGCTCAAGGTTTCAATTGTGCCAGCCTGAATCAAAAAAACGAAGTTTGTTTAGATTATGATATTGATGTTGGCGTTGAAACTGTTGGCAGTCAACGTTACTATACTTTCAATGGGCTTTCTAGCTTAAATCATAAATTTAAATTAAGAAACGGTGTCTATCGTTTTAGAAATGTCTCAAGATCGCACCCAATTGGTTTCTATCCAGTTGATCAACCCCAAGGTTTTATAGATTGGGCTGTCCTGTATGCCAATGACAATACATTTGCATTGTCTTCTAATGTTAATTTTAGCTACGATTTAGACAGTACAAAGCATAGTCCAATACATGTCAAAAAGAATATTCAAGGTTTTGATGTAGCATATGCAGCAACTATATGGAACCCCAATAGAGATCCATACACAATAGTACTAAATGTTGCAGATGATTTTGGAACAGCTAGCTATGAATGTTATAACCACGGCTTTATGGGTGGGGCTGCTAATTTAGTTTATGATAGCTCTTGTCCAGCGTTTGTTGAGCCTGAACCAGCGAGGGTTCCAGCTATCACAACGACAACCACTACCACTACAAGAAGTCCTATTGTTTTTCAAGAAGATCCCATATTTGACATCCCACCGCTTCCAGAAGGTTATGATAACTGGGAACATTGGTTTAATGACCAAGCTACAACCACGACTACAACTACAGTAGAACCAATTGTAGTAGTAGAACCTGTACAACCGCGTGTCATAGTTACAACTACGCCCAAGCCATATGTCCCAGTTCTTACAATGCCGAGTGGCCCTACGTGTACGCCGTATGGGATTGTTCTTAAGAATAAAACTGATCAAGAAATACAAAATCGTGTCAGATCAAATCTAAATGTAGGTTACAAAGATTACAAACAAGGATTAATTAACACTGATGTACAAGATTGGAAATCTTATTCTTGGCTTCCAGATGCTAGACCTTGGGGTATGAAGTTTATTAACAGTTCGGCAGATGTAATTTTCGACAATAATATGAACATTATTGGTCATAATGATGCCCTCCCTGAATATTGGACTGACTATTTTGTTGGATCTCCAAATGGCATATCAGGAAATACTTATTTATCTCTCGCCGCTCCAAACATCTTGAGAGAAAAAGACGTGTACGAAATATACTTACTAGAAATTTCAGAAGATTCTCCAATCACTGATTATGATTTTAGAGATAATCCTCATATTGAGTTAATACCTTTAGATAAAACAAAAACTAGAAAAAATTCCGTACCTTATTTCATTAGTACTAAAAGTTATTTATTCGACGCAAGAAACTCTGTTCGGGATAATGCTAGTTATAGTCCGTATATTAGCACTGATCCAAATGCAGACACCAGATGTGATTATTACTGGGGTAATGTTATACTAAGGATAAAAAAAGAGGCTAACAATTACTACAACCAGATTGATATTCCCGCTTATGACAAAAGAATAAGCAGAGAAATTAGAATTCAACGCGGCTTCTTTTCTATACTTTCACAATGGATGGAAGTAGTTAGATTTTATATTAATCAGGGTTCGTGTTCAAGACGGCACGTCGCTGGAACATACTTAAGTGACTATATTGTAAAACAAAAACAATCTATTGCAACAACACAAAATTCATTATTATCGGACACGTATAGGAGGGTAAAAATTAATGCACTTTCAAACCTCTATTTAGATTCAGACACTAAAAACGTAAGAACTGAAAAAACTTATTACGAAACTGGCCCAAGTAAAAAATTAGTAGTTAGAAATGATGTTGATCCACTGTTTTATCCCAAATACCAAAAAACAGGAAGAAGTTTAGATGTAAATGATGTTCGTGTGTATGATACTTTTTCAGTTTCTTCTGGAGTTTCTAGTTCCCAACGTAGTAAACCAAGTAGAATAAATGGTATTGCTAATATTAATGACCCGTCTCCATTCGTAGTATATAGAGATTATCCAGAAGATTTTAATAGTGTAAATAAAACATTAGATTTTGGAATGGAAGAATTTGAGCAAAGATTTGTAGTATCTCTTTTTGATTCTGAAGCCAGAAATGTTATGACAAGAGAAGTTTTCTGTTTGCCAACAGACGGTGGTTTTGGATACTCTCAAAACAGAGAACAGTCTGAAAGTGCTACATTAAATCCAATTAGCTCCTTGTCAACTAACCCGTCTTCTTTCTCTTTTAGTTCTAGTGATGATACTAAATTTTCTTTTTCGGAGGATAATTCAGATTTCTTGGGTCCAGTAAATGTATATAGATCATCGTTTCTTAATGACGGGGCAAATGCAAGTACAATTCCCGTTGGGGTTGACGTAGGAGACACATCAATAGACGGTGATTTTTATGCATACAGTTATCATTTATATGGAAGATTTCCAACCATCGTTGTTAAAAATTATACCAACAACGCCACCCACGCAACGATTGAGCCGGATGGAATCTTAGCAGGACATAAACTATCTTTAAAACAACTTAATCCAAATAATTGGAGTGCAAAGCCTTTACTATTAGCTGTATCTTCTTTAGAGAGTGTTAAGATTTATTTGATAGATGGAACTAAATTCCTTACACCAATTTTGTTAAAAGGAGGAATTGATTTTGAAAATCCATATCTTAACTTTATTAAAGAAAAAGGGTTTTTACCAGATGATAGAAATGCTAATTACTCTAAGCCGGAAAGTTTTATATCCCCCGTTGGATCTAATCGTAATAACGTTGTACAATCTCAAGATTCTGATAGAACAATAAGGCTACAACCAGACGAAGACTTAGTTAGAGATATTACTATTAGTTGGCACAATGTAGTTAAGTCCACTGCTTATAATATCATAGGTCGCGGAAAAGGTAATTATAACAAAAAAATGTACAAACATATACTAATTCCTAGACTTAACACAGCCGTAGAAGAATCTATAATAGATAGATCACAAAGATCAATAATTGATAATGTATATCCCACTGTTAATGATAATCAAGTAAGCCGCCTGTTAAGTCTTGCAAAGGTGCAAAATTTGAATAATATATTTGATCTTAATAACATATCTGATCCAGCATTTTATAGTGAAAATAGTGTATTGTCTATTAAGATTAGCAATGCGGTCGCAGGAGAAAGTTTTGATATTGAATGGTGGCATAAGGGCGCAATAGTTAGAAATAGAAAACAAGCGTTAGCTGATAAAAATGGCGTTTTAACAGACACGTTTGCGGGTGCTGGTCAGTGGGTTAACCATGTTAATCAATATGGCATGATATTCATGGGTGTAAATAGTATCCCTGTGCTTTCTGGAGAGGTTAAAGTTGTGGTTAGAAGAAGTAATATTTCGTCTCAAGTTGATTATATTCTTTCTACTAGACTTCCTCAAAAACGCCAAAGTGATAATATGCGAAACAGTTTTATAGATTCAGCAGAATTAAGAGACAATGGCTATAGCAATAGCTTTATTCAAAGTTTAAGGGGTACTAGTTTCCAAGGGCCAGTTTCTTTAATTGCTGATGTAGACCAAGAATCTAACGTTCTTATAAATGAATTTAGACGCGATTCCACAAAGAGCAATTCATTTATAGAAGCTTTTGCTGGAGAAAATTATGGCTGGGACAATGTTGTTCTTAGGACTACAGATGGTGGCGTTGGCCCTAAGCCTGCGGATTTAATATTAGATTACAATGCACAATATACTAGCGCAGCTATTTCATTACAACAAGATTTTATTACTGTGCCATCTATAACAACTGCTACTTTAACTTCTGACACAATTGTTGGTGGTGGAAGTATTACTCCTGACGACACTTATGACGGTGGCGGGGGTGGCGGTGGTGGCGGTGGAGGAGGATACTAATGGTTGTTAATTATAATAAACTATTTGATGATGGAAAATACCAAAATATCACAATAGATCAAGGTGTGCAGGGAGATGCATTTGAAATGCCCACTCTTGATGATTTTAAGATGAGACTTTTAAAATCTGAATCTTATGTTATATTATATGATTTTCATTCACTTCCAATTAATTTGGGAGTTTCTCAGGCAGCGTCGTCATCAGCTCCTCAACTTGTAAAAATGAGAAGACATGTCACTAACCCTATTGACACTACTGCGTCTATGAATAGGTATAGTCGTCCCTGTCAAATACCACCTGAACCAGAAGAGTTTGGGGACGCATTTGGTAAATCGGGTAAAGATTGTGAACAAGCAACTAGAATATACAATGGAGGTGGAAAGCTTAATGGTTCATATAGAGATAAAAATGGAAGCTTTAAAGACTTTAGCTTTAAAGTATATGCAAGTTCCATGCTTTTAAAAAGAAGAACAGCGCAATTGTCAAATCCATATCCAGTATATAAAACAGGTTCTGCCAATAGTGTAATAGAGTCGTGGAAACGAGCTAATAAATTCGTAACTGCTAACAACCCACGTACTGATGTTTCTAGTTTAAGTAAATCATCAGAGGCGTACAAAAGATATGCCGCTACAGGAGAATACGCAACAGCAAGAAGAATTACATTCAACATGGATGATCCAAGATTTTCTACAGAACCAACGAAACACACCACCACAGTACGAGCGCAGCTTTCTGAAGGATTGTCGGCAAAAGGTTATCCAGCTTTCACTGGTCCTATATTATGGAAAGTTATTTATGGCACAGGACCAACCTTTGGAGCTGGAACAATAAATGACAAAGATATGTTAGTGGAAGGTAGGAACATGATAGTTGGCGGTTCTTACGCTATGATAAAAAAATCAGATTACGATGCACTTATAAGAACGAGGAGGGATCTTGGACTCTCAATAGAGAGATTTAAAAAAAGCGGACTTTTTACTGAGTTTGAAGTAGAATATGATTTACCTGACTTGTGGGAGTGTAAGTTTAAGTTAACTAAAAATAACGGTCAACGAATTCATGATGGTCGTTTCGACGTAACAGATAAAGATATACAAGCTATACCATATTCATATGATACCATACCTTCTACTGCTTTCTATAAACCTCCTAAAGATAGTGACATTGTTTCTCTTGGGGGCGGTAAGTATGGCACTGCGGCATCAAGTAGAATTCCTGACACGCTTACAAAAATTGTCACAGGAGATGCTGATTTTGTAGAACTTCCAGATAGAGGCAGAGCAGTTTATTGGCAACATTACTATAAGTTTAATGGAGATGGAGAATTTGCTGGTGTTAATCCCAATAATGTTGAAAAGTTTTGGGACAATGGAGGAACCTATCAAACAACAAGACCCGGATATCAGACTGTGTACGAAACAGAAAAATTTGACTACGGTAAATATGTTTCTCAGATACCTAGATTATATTATCAAGCTTCTAAATCTCCCAGCGAATCAATATACTTTAAAAACCCAAGTTTTCCTAGACCCGTACAGGCTAATGGTGTTCAGTTTGTTTTCAACCCTAAGCAAATAGAGAATGGCGATAACGAAGTTACTGCGATTAATTATATAGATCCTAATTTTGCAACGTCTTCTTTTTTTGGTAGACCTAAGAAAAAGGGTGTAGTTAAATTTTCTACTTATGATGTTGGAGAATTCACTCTTGAAATTGTTCAAGCTAATAAAATTAGCACCACGGCAAATGCTCCAAACCAACAATTTAAAGCTTATAAACTAAAAACAGCAGGGGTTGATAAACAACACAGAGGTTTGAAATCAGATTTTGATACCGTGCTAGAAAGGTGGAGCAATAAAAAGTATAGTCAAAAAATTACTTTTACTGATAAAACCGGAAAACCTGATAAGTTAGTTTTAAAGCAAGCTAATATACAAAACATACCCGGAGTTGTTAATGATTTTACTTCGCAATGGTCTCAAGACTATTCTTTTGGAGCCACGAGTCGTGACTTATCTAGCAATGACTCTGTTGGTCAATTGGCTATACAAGGTACAACGAACATATCTACACATGTCTACAACGAGTGGTATGATCGTTATGGTAATTTACTTGGAGTTAGTCCTCAGTACAATGAAATTGCGCTTAAGGGCATAACTCAACTTGCCGCAACAAACAATAGTAGACGAGAATATGAGCTGATTGAATATGAAGTTAAAGCACCATCTGCCTCTCAAGCTGGATTGCCTTATGGCTCTACTGACATACGGGTAGCCGCACCTAATCATACATTCTTTTACGAAGTTAGATATATAGTACAAGGGTCACGATCAAAAGCAGTAGAATTAAAAAACTCAGGTGGATCTGCCACAAAAAGAAATTCTTATTTTGGAAAGTACTTTACTCCAGTTGCAGGTGATAGCTCTGGTGGAAATTTATCAAATGACTCTACGCTACCAGCTGGACAGCAACTTCCAAGTCGTCTAGATCCAACAGTATACGATGCGGTTCCTTATGTAGAATTTAATGAAGATGGAACCAAGCTGCTGATAGCTCAAAAAGCAATTGGAAAGTTTTCTTACATAGAGAAGGAAAGAGATAGAGATTATAGAAAAGGATATTTAAAAATAATAGATAGGGTTTCTACAGAAGGTGCAGATAATAAAGTTCGTATTTCTTTTGATGTAGATCCTACTGGGCAAAAAAGCACGTATGAAACTGCGTTCTTCAATGATTTGGAAATTACCGCTAAAAAAGACCGTTATATGTATAAAGGGTTTCAAGACGGTAAGTTTGGTTTAAGCAAGGACGGCGCATTTATAGCTTGCTATTTCACTGATGGTGATAGAAATAATCTTAATAGATATCCACCTAGATTATTTTTATATAAAAATATGAATGCAGAAACAGAAGATAAAGAATATAAATCTGCTAATGAAGGTGGGTATTTTAGCCCCTCGGTAGTACAAAATAATGTTCCATTCAATGTTCCTTTAAATCCTAATACTAATGAATATACTTATAATGCTCAGGAAAATTTAGATTTTCTTGTAGAAGAAAGGCCGTTCGATGGCTTGAGCGTTGCTGATCCAAAAGATGAGTTAACATGTATTCCTTACTGGAGACCGGAGTTCTTATATCCCAACAGAAACCAGTATTTGTATGTAAGATATCCATTTGGCGACCTTGACCAATCTTCTACCGAACTGCCAAGGTATATGAATGAACTTCGTGCAGATTATCCACTGGCTAAAAAAGCTATACTATCACAGATTAATGTTATTGGGTATAATCCGTATGATACTTCAACGAACAATATTCATCAAGACAGTGGGTATTGGCGGCTCGCAGCAATTCAAGATAATGTTTTCTTTGAAAATGGCGATAACGAGCCACTAACCACGGATCGTACACTAAGTGGATCTTTGGGTTGTATCAGCGTTCAAATGCGTATTGATGAAGGAAATCCAAATTCTCTTACTGGAATAGGCGAAGAAACACTTGTGTTAGACACTAAAACTACCTCTGGATGGAATCCGGGTACATATAACAGTAGAACTATAGATTATAATTATAGACCATATTTTTCTTTCGTTGGATCACTACGAGCGTTGAGTACAAGTAATGATTTTGCAAGCCAGTATACCGAATATGATTCATCACAATCATACCGAACGGGAAAGTTTACAGGGCAATATGGGTTTGGTCGAGTACCCATATATGATTTTACTGATGCTGTCGAAAGTTTTATAGTTCGTACCAAGTCTGACACTGGACTTTCAATTGGCGTAGGAACTCACAAATTTATTAATATACCTTACAGATATCCTGTCACCTTTTTAGTTGATGACATAAAAGGTGTTTCAATACAAACTTTGAAGGACGAGACCTTTAACGAGTCAGAGTATAAAGAGTCAACTAAAATAGTAAGAGACAGATTTGGAGATACTGATTACACTGAAACTCTTGATTTGCGTTATACATATGTTAGTCCAAAAACAGGGCAAATTAAGAAAAAAGATTATTACAGTGGATCATTAATTTTAAAGATAACTCCTGAATATTTTGACAATGCTAATAATCCACCCATAGTAATGGTGACTATGAAAAGGTTGGTGACTACGAATGGAAAGTCGTATGACCTTACTCCTGAACCAGTTAATATTTATCCTGTAGAAACTTGTGATTCTTCTTTGCTTAAAGCTCATATACTTCCAGATGGCACAACGCTATATGGCACTACCACCACCACCACTACCACCACCACAACTACTATACCGCCGGGAGAACCTAATTTTCACTTTGATAGATTTTATGTTAAGAGAAAAGACGATAGGTTTATAGAGGAGGAGATAACGCCTTTTACTCTTTCGTATTCAGATTATACCACTATAGCCCAAGAGTATCTTTTGCCGTCTAGACCGCCCACTTATGAAGAACTTAGAAATAGTTCTCAAGCAGGAAAAAGATATACAAAAATATCAATAGATTCCGGTGCTAGATTTAGTCAAATTAAGTTAAATGATAGCGGTAATCTATTAATATTTAAAAATAAATTTATAGATGATCGTACAGCTTTAGGAGACCTTGGAGCATTAAAGACGGGGGTTGGCCTACAGGGTAGAACAGATTTTTCTTTTAGTTATAGTCAGCTTCAAGACGCTGGTGGAGGTAATCGTCAGTATGGACTCTACACTGATAAAGCTTTAAAAAGTTTTGCTGGTTATGATCGCACAAAACCAAATGACCCCTTACCAACAAACGCACACGTTTTCTTTGGAAGAACAAATGATAATTTTGATGAAAATGATATTAACGACTTTGTTATAAATGACAGTGGTAACACATTACTATACAGTCCAAGCGAAGGTTCATACAAGGGTAATCTTTTACACGGTGTGGCTGATTTTGATTCTACATCTATAAATAACAGTGACGCTTTGTATGAATTGTCGGGAGGAGAGAAAAGTGTTGCTAAACAAATAAAAAATGCTTATGGAGAAAAAATTAAAAAGTTTTCTTTATCAAAAGATAACAATGTTCTTGCAATAATTCAAGAAAATAGCCAATTTTTACAACACGCAAGTCAAAGCATTCTTAGAGGCAGTGCATTTGGTTTTGGTAATGCAACGCAAATTTATCCAACAACAGGAACCTATCCACACAACAAGCCGGAAAGTTTTTCAAATATATTAGTTTTTGATAGAACTGGCGATAACAATTGGGCTATTCGTAATAGTCGATCATTATCAACTACTTGGGAAATTCCAATTGGAAAGCCTGAAAGCGTAGCATTTCAAGCATATGAAGATATAAGAATAAACAAGGATGGAACTATAATAGCAGGATTAAGATATGAAAATAATTCTGCGGTTCCATCAATAAATCTTAGCACGAAACGCCAAGACGGAAATACAAACATATACTATAATAGCTCAAAAGCTTTTGGGTCTAATTTAAATCTATCCGTTGATGGTGGTTCAGATTTTCAATATAAAAATGGATTTTATATAGATGTTTGGAAGTATAATTCTGGAGACAAAAGATGGGATATGCTTGGCGCTAAAAATGTTGGAGGCTTAATAAATGAGCTAAGATATTTTACTAGTGGTGATAAACACTCGATACGATTAACCAACAATGAAACTGCTATCAGTAGAGATTATCAAGATATTAATTATGAAATAAATCATGAAGGCAATGTTTTAGCTCTCACATACAGAGATAAGAATATTGGTAAATATCATTTTCAACAAATATATGCTTACAACGAATCTAAGGATGAGTGGATTAAAACTTTCTCACGAGACAGTAGAGATTCTATTGCACAAACAATTCAACATTTTAATATTATAAATTCATCATCCTATACTGAAGACGTAAAAGATAATGCTGGTAATATAGTATATGATCCTAATAAGAATTTTTGTTATTTACACAATAGGGTTGATATAAATAACAGTGGTAATATTGTTGTTTTTTCAAACCCCGGAGATAGCGATTCTACATCTGTTTATAACCGTCAGCATTTCGATGCTCTTAAAAATTATAATGAATACTTTAATCAGCCGTGCTGTGGGGCGCGCCACGGATGTTTTGAGCTTGTTTATTCACCAGATTCAGACATGTACGAAGCTAACTATTATAATATAGCTACTGAGTTTGGAGATCCAAATTTCGCAGCACTGGGCATTACACTTGAGGGAGATGCAGGAGATGCTACAGAAAGACATTCAACTTTTGGGACAGATGTTTCTCTTAATGCTTCTGGTAATATACTAGCAGTTTCGCAAGAAGGTTTAAACTCTAAAGATGTGGCTGGCGTAGATTTTTATGACGTAAAGGTAGCTATTGATAATTTTACAATTCCGGCAACAAGAACTACTACCACTACTACTACGGCTTTGCCGCCGATGCCTTTAAAATATCATATTCCTGCTAGTGGAACATTTTTTCATTTTGGTGACGGAGTTAACTTCTATAATTCTGCAATAAGAGACTTTTCTATGGATGCCTCTGGTCATCACATAGCGGTTACATGTCCGAATAGAGCTATAAAAGATGCTTTATCAAGTCAGGCTCCCGGCAGAGGCGTTATAATGTGTCGTAACGTTTCACAACATTCTGATTTTATTAGTGATAGAGCATGGGACCATAATTACGCTGATATTAGAACATTGAGGCACAATCCCCCTCCAGCATCAGGATTATTGTATGGAGCTTTTACTAGCAAAACAGAAGACCCAAGAAACTCAGAATCCACATATGGACTTGGACAAGTTTATGATGTAAAGGGCGAGGTTGACACTTTTTCAACCATAAACTTTAACGGCAACAATCGTAATCATACAGGCTTGATATACGACATACAATCTAGTGTAAATCCAAGTGGAACTCTAGCTGTATTTGTTTACTCAGACATTTTAGCCGGACTAGGTGTACGGAATACTTTTCTTAAAAAGAAAGATTCTTATATTCAAGTTTTAGACCTTTCTGAAACTAGAGATAATGTAGTTAGACAAAGTTCCAGTGAAAATTTTCAAGCCTATATGCGTGGGATTCCTCCATATACTAAAGGTGATGGTCAGCCTAGTGGATTACTTTACGCTTCTGGTGTAGAACAATTTGGTAATGAGAACGTTTTGTATTATGATCCAAGCGTAGCAGATAATGGAACGATTATAATAGCTAGATATACAGATAAAAAACTTACCTATCGCATTATGAACAGCGGTGTGAGTTTTGGAGGAAATGGAACTTACAACTTTGATGGTAAATTAATAGGTGAGTTTGATTGTAATATGAATAGTAGAGATATAATGTATAATAGACATCATTCTAAATATCTGCCAGCTAATTTCGCATATATCGGCAATTCTGATAATTGGATATCGGAGAAAGTGTATCCTCCAAACGCTACTAAAATGCAAAAAGATTATAACGGCACGATGAGAGATCAACTAAAATCGTTTACTGGCGTTTTAACTTGGAACGATTATACAAGATACGATCACGGGCCTCTCGCAAGTAATTATGGCTACAATAGCGACATAAAAACAACTTCTATATCTAGTCAAGGTCATGTTGTAGCGTTTTTGAGATGTAAAGATTTGTCATCAGAGCCAATAGGATCTGTTTTCTACCCTCCAACTGGCATTAAATCAAATTCATATTATAATACGGAATACAAAAGAGCCGCAGATTCTCACTGGACAAAAATGCTTCATGACAAAGACACAACCAGAAGACTTATGTTTACTACAACTATTAAAGGAATTAATCCGGGTACAGCTTTCACTACAGATATTAATCATGTAGTTGAAAATACCAACCCAGAAAGTCGTAATAATAAATTTGCTATAAGACCACAACCATTTGAGCTTAGTAAAGATGGGAATAGTATAGTTGTTGGTAGTGGTCTTTATAGAAAAAATGTTAACAATCAATATTTAAATTCTTTCTTGATGAAAAATCCTTGGGACGATGTGAATGATTTAAGTAAATATTTTGAAGCAAGTTATCCACCAGAACTAATAGACAATTCGATTAATAAAGATGGCACAGTTATAGCTAGTCTATGGGGTCCGCAATACGATGAAGTATATGAAAAATCATCCCATTTTGTTAGAAACTCTCAAAACTATACTAGAGAGCCTGACATGACTTCACAATATGGCCTTCCAATAAGAAACTACATGATACAAGTATTCACTAGTGGAGAAAATGCCAGCTTTTGGCAACGACAAACAAGATTTTTTAAAGGAAATAGGTGTAAACACATAAGCCTTACAGCTTCTGGCGATTTAGTTGCTTATACAATGACTGAAGACAACTGGCATAACAATTATTTTAAAAATGAAGATTTTTGGAAAAGTTCTGGCAGTAGAAAGACACTTGATGATCCAAGAAAGGGTTATATAAATTTCTTAGAAGTCGAAAGTATAGGACACAAACCACCTACTTAATGGATTATTATGTTTAATTTATCAGATAGAGTACGAGAAACATCATTAACAGAAGGCTCTGGAGCTGTCACTATAAATGACACTTACGGTAGCTTCCAATCATTTGCTAGTGGCGTTGGTGATGGCAATAAAACATTTTATGCTATAGAAAATAATGTAAGATTTGAAATTGGATTAGGAACTTTTAATGATGGTGTTTTATCTAGAGATTTAATATTTACTAGCACAGACCCTAGCGGTAATAAAATTAACCTTGATGGCGTTTCTACAGTTTTTTGCACGTATCCTGCTACACACTCTGTCTTTGTTAACCCGGATGGTAATGTTTCTGGATTGCCGCCTAGATATAGTGGTATAGCTTGTCCAGATGGCTTAGTACAAACCAGAGCATTTATTGGTTCTGGAAATACTGGCAATGTTGCGTATTGGAGCGATGAAAATACTATAGGTGGAGATAACACTTTTATTTGGGATTCTTCAGATACTACTCTATATGTTGATGGCAATATTGCTGTAAGCGGCTCTATCAAGGACGCTAAGTTCTATTCAAGTTCCGCAGGTTCTTTATTTCATGCTTACATTGATAATGGTGGAAATGACATTGTAGCCCTGCATATAACAGACGGGTCAGATCCCACTTGGAAATTAGGACTAAAACCATATAGCACAGCCTTTGCAGACGCACCTACAAACGGATATGTTTACGGGGACATCGACAGCGTTGGCAATGTAGTGGATACAGATAATTTTTATATTATGAATTATACTAATGGTTTTTTCATAACGCACAGAGGTGCAAATTTATTATACGTTGCTAAAAGCAACGGTGTCAGCATAAACAACAGCTCTTCAGTTGAAGTTCCTTTGACCATAAATTCAGCGTTAGGACAATCTTCTAATCTACAAGAATTTAAGAATAGCACTGGAAATACATTATTATCAGTTGACAAGGCGGGTTCACTTGTCTTTGACACACAAATAGCTAATGTGTCTGCTCCCAATAAATCCTTGTTTTATAGCTCAGATAATGACAAATTGGTATTTAAGGACAAAAATGGGTCTATACATGAGTTGTATTAATTGGTGTATATTATGTTAGATAACTAGGAATATAGGTGAATTATGGCTACATTTTCAGTAGAGATAGCGGATCAGGATGTTGAGCGTGTAATTGAGGCTATATGCGTAAATTACAACAGGCCAGATATGGTGGATGGTTTAGACAATTCAGAAAGCAAATCAGTTTTTGCCAACAGGATCGTAAGACAATATTTATCCGAAAATGTGAGAAAGTACGAGTTAGACCTACTAAAACAAACCTTAGAGAATCAAGTAACAAACCCAGTAATCACGGACCCGCAGGTATAATGTTTATTTTTAGTCAATTTCCATTTTCAACTGGTTTGATGAATTTTTTTAACGGCGGTATAATTCCCTTAAACATTTCATTAAAAAGCACAAAAACACACACACTCAATATTATTAAGACGCAAGATATTATCCTACAACTAAAAAGACAAAATCCAACAATATTATGAAAACAGTTAATGTTATTTTAAATATAGTTAGAACAAAAGATATTACTTTACTAAGGTAAAAACATGGCTAGCGAAATACATGTAGATAATGTAGGTACTAGATTTTCAATGACTGTTCAGGAAACTGGCAGCGGCGTAGATATTTCTAACAACTCTAGTATTACTATTTATATTAAAAGGCCAGATGATGAAATTATCACACGGAGTGGCATTCTGTTAGGCGATGGCACTGATGGTAAATTTCATTATGATACAATAGCAGGCGATTTAGACGAGGCGGGACATTACAAACTTCAAGCAAAGATAGCTTTGCCAAGCGGAACATATTATACTGATATATATGATTTTAAAACCCACTGTAACTTATAGGTGCAAATATGTCGTGGCAAGGCCAAATTTCAACAATGGTTAGACACATCGTTAACGATGTAGATCCTTCCAATTACAAATATTCGGTAAAGCGTTTAGAAACAACAATTTTAGTAGCATGTCAATTGGTTTCAGAAGATGTAGATTTTTCAAACGATTACGTAGTTAATGTAGAACAGTGTTCGCTTTCTCCAGACCCTACAGATGATCCTAAAGATAATGTGTTTGTAAACTTGGCAACACTCAAAACTGCTTGTATTATAATTGGTAGCGAGGTTAGAACAGAAGCATCTAATGCAATTTCTATTAAAGATGGACCATCTGCAATAGACTTAAGAGGTGTGGCAACCACACTTACAATATTATATAAAGACTTGTGTGAAAAATATAATAAGTTAGTTTACGATTATGTTGCTGGAGGAAGCTTGGCTGGTCAAGCTATTCTCGGTCCTTATAGTCCCGGTAGCGACTTTGTTTCTAGGACTCACAGCGATTATGACCATAGAGGTGGATATTTTAGATATTAAAGGAGATTACAAAAATGTCAGTAAAAAATAGTACAGATCTTAAAAGTACCATAAATTCAGAGCTAGCTGATAACAATGCTGGTGCTATTTCTGCACTAGATATTAGACATAATATGGTCGATATAGTTGATTCTATTGTTCCAGTTGTTGCTAGCGGTGATTTTTCAACTTATCCATTTGATAATGGAATTGTAAAATTTAAAAGTGTTATAGATGTTGGTAGTGGTTTGTTTTTTGACACTGACAATACTGCACATTTAGATGGAGACGAAAAATATCAATGGGAGCCATATCCCGGCAGTGGTAATGTTAGTCATGACACCTTGGCTGACTTAGACACGGGCGATAAACATACTCAGTATATTTCTGTTAGTGGAATAAGAATGATGACTGGTAATTTTGGCTTAGGTGGAATAACTGAAAACTGGATTAACCATAGTGGAGAAGCAACACTTCTAGAAACTGACAATCACGGATTGCATTTTTCTATGACCAATCCAGAGGCTGCAAAGTATGGGGAAGTCATTCACGTTGGTAGCGGTAATCAAGGAGGGATGGAAAATACCTATACTAAGTTTAAGTTTGATTACGATAATTCAGAATATCACACCGCTAAGACAAATGCTTTAGCGTGGATTAGCTTTAACGGCTCTGCATATTTAAATGGATCTTTAAGTGATAGTGGGTTAAGTGGGATTGCTGTTACTAGCTCTTACAACATTTCTGCAATCCAAGCTAGTGGCGCTGGAACTTACAAGATCTTTTTCAAAGACGGACTTTTGGGTGCTGGTAACACTAACTACGCAGTTATTGCTCACAGCAATGGCACAACTTCTAATAGTAGTCCACAAAGTATGGACTTAGTTACTCCAGCGGTAGTTGTAAGAGAAGATGATTTCTTCACCTTGGCTGTTAGAAATGATAATGGCGAATTTGTTAATTCAAGAAGAAATGACATAGTTGTGTATGGACTTCAAAGTGGCGTAATACCGGAGGCTTCAATTACTGTTCAAAACTTTACCTAATACGGAAGAATTAAATGTCACAAGCACCTAAAATAGCAGATAGAACTAAAGAGCTTTCGTATACAACTGGAACTAATGCTTTTCTATTAGAAGGAAGTATTAATGGTTTTAGTTCGTTTGCGTCTAGTTTTGACAACGGCGATGTAATATTTTATGCCGCCACTGATGGCACTGATTACGAAGTGGGGTCTGGAGTATTTACTGATTCTTCAGCAGATACTATTTCCAGATTTGTTCTTGCTAGTAGTAATAGTAATAATTTAGTTTCATTTAGCGCTGGGGCTAAAGAGGTTTATTCCACTTATCCAGCTACTAATGCTATTGTGTCATTATCTGGAGTTGTTCCTAAATCAAGCGGTGTTACATTTTGGCTCTCTGATAAAACGATTGGTCATGATAGTAATTTTGTTTGGAACAATGTTGATAATAGACTAGGTATCAATCAATCAAATCCATCTTTTTCTATTGATGTCGGTGGTACTTCAGCATTTTCAATCATTAATACTTCTGGTGTTCACACTGGTGTATCTGGTATATTGTTTGCAAGTGGAACTACTGTTCCTTCTTATAGCGGTGGAAGACAGCTGGAGCATTTTGAAAGAAATATCTTAGGCGATGCAAACATACAATCTGTAATAGAGCTTAGTGGCGTTGTAGATCAATACTTATTTTTAAAGCCGCAAGATACTGGATTAATTTTTGCTGGCCCTGCCAGTGGATGTGGAGTTGGTTGTCCTCCTGCTAGACCAAGTTTTAGAACTTTAGTGTTATCTGACGTTCCAGATTTAATCTTTATTTCTGGTCATTTAAATGAGGCTATAATTGCTTCTGGAACAATAGTTGTTAATGATCTTAATACAGCATCTGGCGCTTTAAATTCAGATCTTAATACAGCATCTGGCGCTTTAAATTCAGATCTTAATATAGCATCTGGCGCTTTAAATTCATACATTACACAAGTTAGTGGTATTACTGTAGATAGTTCTAATGGCGCTCATGGCTATCTCGCTAGATGGAGTGATGACAACACTTTAGGCAGTAGTATTGTTTACGAATCTGGAGGAAATGTCGGCATTGGCACAAGCTCTGCCAGCCATAAGCTAGATGTTCAATATGATGATGGTAACTGTGTTAGATTTTCTGATAGTAATAATAGTGGTGTCATGATTGGTGACTGTGCTTTATCAGCTAGCACTTTTTACGCTGGCATGAAACACACAGAGATGGCTGGTACTCTTGACTATATGATAGCTAGTAGTGGCACTCATACTTTTATAAGCGCTAGAGATGGATCTAATGTTTTTATTAGAGGAGGAGGTCATAGCTCAGAGTGCCAGATTAGTGTTCTAGATGTTGGTGCTGGTTCTGTAGGTATTGTTTTTAATGACAACGGTGCTGACAGAGACCTTAGAATGGAAGGCGCTAGCAATGATAATCTTTTCAGACTAGATGCTAGTGAAGATAGGATTGGTATTGGAACAGATATACCTCAAAGTACTTTAGATGTTAGTGGAGTGATAACTGCTGACAGTGGTGTTTACAATGTTTTGGATATGAATCTTACGCAAGAAGCAAATTATCCAGTACATCAGGAAGGTAGGGTCTGGTATGATTCAGATTCCCACGCGCTTGTTGTATATAATGATGAGTCAGAAGTTACACAACAGGTTGGGCAAGAGGAATATTTAAGAGTTAGAAATAATACTGGCTCTATTATCTTAAATGGTTCTGGTGTTAGAATTACAGGTAGTCACGGAAATGTAGCTCCAACTGTAGAATATGCTATAGCAAGCGGGGAAGATCTTTCAAGAGTTGTGGGTTTAGCTACTCATGATATTGAAGACAGTTCCTTTGGATATGTTACAACTTATGGTTTAGTTAAAAATGTTAACACTTCTGCATTTACTGCTGGGGATGAGCTTTTTCTTTCTGAAACTGATTATGGATCTTTTAAAAATACTTCTCCTAGAATTCCAAATTATTCTTCTCCAATTGGATATGTTGTAAGAGAAGCTACTAATGGTTCTATATTAGTAGAACTTGGAAAACACAAACTTGGTGGTGGTGATGTTAAGTCTTTAGACATGGGAGTTAATGTTAGTGGTATACCATTTATAGAAGCTTCTGGTAACGGAAATGCTATAGGTCTTGCAAATGTTGACAACTTTGTTTATGACAGCGGAAGTGCAAGGCTAGGAATTGGAACATCTAATCCCACATCAACTGTATCTGTAAGTGGTCAGTTAGAAGCTCTTGAGATATTACAAAGTGGATCATCTATAGCTTTAGACGCAGATCTCATTCATACGTCTGGAATGATAGATAGTGTTTCTGGCAATATGCCATTACAAGGGACCATAGCAACCGCCAGCACAGCAGGAACTCTGGGTCAAATTAGGTGGGATTCAAATTATATTTATGTTTGCGTAGCTACAAATACTTGGAAAAGAGTTCTTTTATCCACATGGTGATATATGCCTATTAATGTTCCACAATCTGTGTTCGATAAATACTTCGATGTGATAGACTCCACGTTTAATATATTTGGAGTTACATGTCAACTTATATCTATAGAAAAAAAAGAAGTTATAGTATATAATCCAGATGATAATATACCAGATAAAAACTCTATAAATAATCACAGGCGAGGAGGCGGCACACATAATCGTGGAACTAAAACTATTAAAGAAACCGAAGTGTTGACCGACATAAAACTAAAAGTATATTGGGATGAAAAACAGTGGACGGGAATTACTAAAGGGATTGTTGTGCCTAACGCATCTATTCAAACAATTGGATTTATGACTGACTTACCTAAAATTTTGTCTGCAAAACAATTATTGGTACATAAAGGTATTAAAGATTATAAAGAAATGAGATTTGAAAGAGTTGGAGAACACACACCTCTAGGATTAAAGCAAGATAGATACTTTGCATGTTTTTGGAAGAGGGCTTAGTATGGCTATCACACTTAATCTTGTAGACACTGTGGCTAGTTTTACTAAGAAGGTTAATGCTTCTATTGCGGGAACATTTAATCAGCTTTTGTTTAGAAAGAAAAATAGAATAGACTTAGATATTAGAATGTTTGTAGAGCAACAAATTTTAGCTCAACCAGAAGTAAGAGAATTATTAGAAGAGAACGGGCCGGATAGTTTAACGGCTATGTTGGGTATTACAAACGCGGAAGCTTTAAATGCAATAAACGCTTTAGTTAAAACTATTACTAGAATAATCAAAGTAAATATAGATAAAGTAGACGATAGATTAAATGGCGGTCTTGAGGTAATAATATCTGGCGTTGATGCTGGAGACATACCCGAGGCAATAAAGAGCGTACCTAACTCTAAACTAAATTGGTTAGAATGGTTATTAGAAAAAGGCGACACTCCAATTATTATTGGTTATAGATATTCAGCCTCAGATAAAGGTAGAACTGGCGGTGGGATCATGAAGCCCGGAGGTGTTTTTAGAATACCACCAAGTTTTTCAGGAACAGAAGAAGAGAATTTTATTATCAGAGCGCTGGTTGGAGAACCACAACAACAAGAAATAGAAAGAATTATAAGGAAAGCTCTAGATGTCTAATAATAATCTCAAAGGTTTTAACAGCGTTTTTGACTCAACTCTTAACAATGAGTTGCAAGATAATATTATAGAATTCCTAGATTGGAATTTGTTAGGCAAAGGTAATTATTTCAATGTTACCAAAGGGGAAACTTCTCACAGCAATCAAGATTACAGCTTGTTAAAGCTTTCTTCGTATCCACACTACAACGCTGGTCAAGCTTGGGATGGTTTTAGGCAGAACTGGGTTTGGCAAAGTGGAGTTAATCCACCTTCTGGAATGACCGCCCCGATTGTTGGCGAAAACCATATGTATCCCGGTATATCTGGCGTATATGTAGATGACACATTCTACTCTTCAGATACTACCGGAGACTATGCTCACACGGTAGATTATTTCAATGGGAGGGTAGTTTTTGACAGCCCTATCCCTACTGGTAGCAAGGTTCAGGTAGAACATAGTTATAAATATATTAATGTTATATACGGTAATAATGTTCCTTGGCTTAGAGAGATTCAATATAGAACCCTAGATGTGCCTTCTAATTTTAATAATGGAAAAGGGGAATTTGAAATACCTTCAGAAATGAGAATACAACTACCCGCCATAGGTATAGAAGTAGTTCCAAGGAGAAGCTACAAGGGCTATCAGCTGGGTGGCGGTCAGTATATCTATACGGATGTGCTTTTTCATTGCATAGCTGAAGACGCTTACACAAGAAATCAGTTGTTAGACATGGTTTCTTTCCAAAATGACAAAACAATAACATTATTTAATAATAATAATATAGCCAATAGCGGGGCTTTTCCCGTAGATTACAGGGGTGTTCCCGTATCTGGCGCTCTTAGATATCCAGATTTAATTGATAGTTATCAATCAAATCACATGAGATTTACGAATTTTACTGTTCAGGGCATGGAAATCATAAATAGCAACTTTTCAGCAGGAATAGCTCGTTGTACAGTAGAAGTAATTAAATCAAATATCTAATTTTGTGTATATAAAAATAGAGTTTTCCAACTTACCAAGGAGAGAATATAATGGCAAATAATAGAGTATTTTATGCCTGCCAAGCTGTGGTCATCGGAGATAATGGTGATCAAAATTCCAGAACAATACATGGCGTACAAAGTGTGGGCATTACAACGAACTTTAATCTAGAGCAAGCATTTGAGCTTGGTCAGATTCAAATTTACGAAAATATTGAAGGTCTTCCAGATGTTGAGGTAACGCTGGAAAAGGTACTTGATGGACATCCACTTATTTACCACGCTGCAACGCCCGCAGCTACTGTCAATACATTAGTTAACAGATCAAAACTTAGATGTAATGTTGGCCTTGGTATTTACCCAGATGATCAAGATGCTGTAACTGGTGCTGCACCAGCAGAAGTCCATATGTCTGGAATGTATTTGAGCAGTATTTCTTATACTATTCCAGCAGATGGAAATGCAACCGAATCTGTAACCTTGGTAGGAAACGATAAAAGTTGGAATTCTGATAGTCCCACTCTTGTAACATCTGCTAGAGCCTTGGAAATTCCAGAAGATGGTGATGGTAAAGGTACTGATGCTCCATTTTCAGGCAGTGGTGTTGCTAGGCGTGAGAATGTAGACCTTGCAAACACTATATTGCCAGCAGCTATTTTTGGCGCTCAAGGATCTGGAATTGGAAACGGTTTGTCTGGTGGTGTTCCAGCTGTTCATATTCAAAACTTTACTTGTAGTACGGATTTGGCTCGTGAAGATATTCTAGAACTTGGTAGAAAAGCTCCTTACTATCGTTCGCCTAATTTCCCAGTAGAAGTAACTTCTGAGTTTGAAGTGATTGCCATTTCTGGTGATTATATTTCTTGCGAAGAAGGCGCTGATGCTAACACTTCAGAGGAAATTATCAAAGTTGCTCTTGACAATGGCACAACTTTCGATCTTGGTGGTAAGAATAGACTGTCATCCGTAACTTACGGTGGAGGTGACGCTGCTGGAGGTAACGCCACAATTACTTACTCATATAGCACCTTTAATGACTTAACAGTTAAAAGTAATACTGATCCAGCCGGACTTTAGTATATAATTTATTAGGAATATAAAGGAAACAAAACAAATGGGAAACTCCCGCAGTGAGGTTACGTAATGAACCATCATGAGCGGGAGTTTTTTATTTATAAAATTAGATCTGGAAAAGCATATTTACCTAAAGGTTTAGTAGTACACCCCTTTACAGTAGAGTTAAATATAGAATCTTGCATTATATATAATAATGCTTACGAGCAAGCGTTTGATGACGAAATAATGACTGAAAAGGAAACAGAGTCTTGGATGATGGATCATGGGCTATGGTCTGAAGAAAAAGAAGAAAGAGTAAATGGACTAAAGAAAGACATTGAAAAGCTTAAGGTAGAAATTTATAAATCTCGCCACAATTCAGAGCTAGTAGAAAGAATCAGAAAATATATTAGAGCTGGAGAAAAACAACTAAACGAAGAACTACAAATTAAAAATTCTTATAATCAAAATACTTGCGAAGGAATAGCGTATACGGAAAAACTAGAATATCTGATAGAAAATAGTACATATAAAAATAATGAACTATATGATTTTGAAGATATTGGTATAAATGAAGCTTTATTTTACTGGCACAAATCTTTAATTACAGAGCAACAGTGTAGAGAACTAGCCAGAACTGAACCTTGGAAGTCATTGTGGAACATATACGAAAAGTCTGGAGCAAAGTTATTTTTTAACAAAGATGATGAGGACATAACATATAATCAAACAACACTTACTATGTGGTCTCAAATGTATGATAACATACAAGAGTCTATGGACTGTCCCACAAAAGAAGTTATAGAAGATGATGATATGTTAGATGGCTGGTTTATAGTACAGGCAGAAAAACGAGAACAAGAAAAAGCAGAAAATGAATTTGATAATAACACTAATGAAAAGGTAAAAAATTCTGACGAAGTATTTGTTATGGCAAAAAATGAAAATGATATTAACAGAGTGGAAAACATGAATAGCCTTGATAGCAAAGTGGTAAAGAAGCAAAGGGCTGCCGTGATGAAAAAGAAGGGATCTGCCCAACAGCAAGATTTCAAAGATGAAATAATGAAACAAAAAACAAAACAGATGGAAGCCTTTAAAGGAAAGTTTGGAGGAAAATAACATGGACGAAGGAAAAACAAATTACAAACAAGCTCGTGATAGTAAATACAAAGTAGCTTCTAGAGAAAGATTATCTAAAATTCTTAAAAAGAAAATTCAAACTACCATGATAGGAGCTTTAAGTAGTATTGAAGAAAATCTGGGTTTTTTATGGGGAGGCGATGAAGGGTCAACAAAAGATCAGCAAGTTATGAAAGATATATATCAGAAAATTAGATCTGAAATATTAGACAAAGGAAATAATCAGGCTCGAAATATTGATGCGGAGTTAGCTCAGTATGATGTGGAATGGTTAAAATATTCAGTTACAATTCCAGTAATTACAAAAAAGGAGAAATAGGATGGACAAGGAAAAACAAAGACAGGTAGAAGTAAACGTTGACGGTGAAAAAATCAAGATCATTGTCAAAAAACCAGTTGGTGCTGTTCAAAATAGAGCAACTAGATATGCCGCCAAAGTGTGGAGCGAGTGTTTAACCGATGGCATTATGACTAAAAAGGAATTACGACTGTTTATGAAAAATCGTAATATATGGAATGAGGACAAAGATGAAGAAGAAAAGAATATTAGCAAGAAAATTGCAGAACTTGAAAAACAACTTGCTTTTGGTAAAAGTGGCAGTAAGAGAGTAAGCGCTGGTGAAGGTAAAGATATTGCTATACAAATTAGAGAAAAACGAATAGAACTAAGAGATCTAATTGGAGAAAGATTGTCTCTTGAGGGAAATACAGCAGAATCGCTTTCTGATAATGCAAGATTTGACTATCTAGTATCTTCTTGTACTTACTACGAAAATGGCGAAAAAGTGTATAAATCACTAGAAGATTATGATGAAAAATCGGATAGCGACATAGCACTAGCAGCTGCCACTACAATGGCACAGATGATGTACTCTCTGGATAAGGATTTTGAGAAATCCCTACCAGAAAACGTTTTTCTTAATAAGCACCACTTCACGAATAATGATGGAGCTTTAGTCAATAAGGAAGGCGAAATGGTAGATCTAGATGGCAGACGGATTAATGAGTTTGGTCATTTTCTTAACGATAAAGGTGAACGGGTCGATGTTGATGGTAACTTATTAGACGAAGAGGGTAGGTATATAACTACTGTGGATTACGTCGATGAGACTGTCAAGAAAACTCGTAAAACAAAAACGGACGGATAGCCAAAGGGATAGTGTGCAGCATTACTAGAGAGATACTATGTCTAAATTTAATCTCACTGCACAAATACAGTTACAAGCACCTAAAAATGCTGCACAAGTTGTAAACCAAATACAGCGTCAGTTGCAGAATATTAATGTTAATGTAAACCTCAAAGGCGCTCCACAGGCTCAACGTCAAATACAGAATTTGGCTAAGTCTACAAGTCAAGCTGCTAATGCTAGCACCAAGCTAGGTAAAGCTTTAACTGCTTCTATCAAAAGATATGCCGGTTTAGCTATTGCTACTAGGGCTGTTAGTTTATTTACTAATACTCTTAGTAATGCTGTGCAAGAATCTATAGATTTTCAGAGAGAGCTTATAAAGGTGGCTCAAGTTACTGGAAAGTCTTTGCAAGAACTTAAAGGTCTTACTTCTGAAATTACTAGGCTATCGACTTCTTTAGGTGCTGCCTCTAGCTCTTTAATTGGAGTTAGTAGGATACTTTCTCAGGCGGGTCTTAGCGCTAATGAAACTAGGATAGCTCTTGATGCTTTGGCTCGATCTACTTTAGCTCCTACCTTTGATAACATTACACAAACTGCTGAAGGCGCAGTTGCTATCTTTAATCAGTTTAGAGAAGGCGCTCAAGCTTTAGAAAAACAGTTGGGTGCTATTAATGCTGTTGCTGGTCAATTCGCTGTTGAGGCGGGTGATTTGATTGCTGTTATTCGTCGTACTGGAGGTGTGTTTAAATCTGCTGGTGGTGATTTAAATGAACTGATTGCGTTATTTACTAGTGTTAGAGCAACAACGCGAGAGTCAGCAGAAAGTATTGCTACTGGTTTACGTACCATCTTTACTAGAATACAAAGACCTAAAACTATAGAATTCTTAAGAGAATTTGGTGTTGAACTTGTAGGTTTGGATGGCAAGTTTGTTGGTCCGTATGAAGCTGTTAAAAGATTGAGCGCAGCTCTTGCTGGACTTGAACAAGGTGACTTAACATTTATTAAAATTGCTGAAGAACTTGGTGGCTTTAGACAGATTGGTAAAGTCATTCCTTTAATTCAAGAATTTAGAATAGCTCAAGAAGCATTAAATGTTGCAATTGCTGGTGGTGATTCTCTTACGAAAGATGCTTTAACAGCACAACAGGCGTTAGCTGTACAGATTGCTAAAGTTAGAGAACAATTTTTAGCATTAATTAGAGGTGTGTTTGAAAGTAAATCTTTTCAGTTGTTCGCTAAAACTTCTTTAAATATTGCATCTGCTTTACTCCAAGTTGGTGAAGCTCTAAAACCACTTATTCCACTGCTTACTACTTTTGCTGCTATAAATATTGCCAGAGGTGCTGCTGGACTTATTGGAGGTTTATCTCGCCCAAGAGGATTTAACGCAGGTGGTATGGTTCCCGGTAGTGGTAATAGAGATACAGTCCCTGCGATGCTTACGCCGGGAGAATTTGTAATACGTAAAAGTAGTGTTGCTAGCATAGGTGCTGGAAATCTTGAGTCTATGAATAAATATGCATACGGTGGAACTGTTAAAAGTTTAGGTACAACTTATACTTCTATACCAAGAACTAAAGGTTATGACAAATTACAAAATAGAAGAGTGCAAGATAATTCTAAATTTGTAAAAGTAACACCTAATGAAAAAGATTTGGACGTATGGAACAATTCAAAATCGTTTAAACATGGAGACAAATTTGAAGAAGTTTTAGCTAAATCACGAAGATTTAACACTGGACGACGAGCCACGGGACCATTTGATATTTTAGATTTTCCTCAAACAAGATCTGAAGCTAAATTTTTACCTTTAAATGCAAGGTATGGAAAAGGAGAAAATGACAGAAACGCAAAGGGTAATACTGGTAAAAGTATTGCTGCTAAGAATTTTCTTTTTGAAAATAGCCGTGGCACGAATAGAAGACCTAGTTCGTTGTCAACTACTGCTTTAGCTGGAAAACCCGTTACAACCTACTATACAGATCCTAGTCTATGGTTGAAAAAGATGGCTACTGGCGGTGGAGTTTCTGGAACAGATACAGTTCCAGCGATGTTGACTCCCGGTGAGTTTGTAATGAACAAAGCATCTGCACAAAATATTGGTTACAGTAATTTAAACCGTATGAATAAAGTTGGTAAGTATGCTAATGGTGGTATAGTTCAAGGATTTAATACTGGTGGAACAATACGTTCGCCTCTTCTTAGTGGGGGAACATCGAAAGGAACTGTTCCAGTTTCTATACAGTCAGTTTCTAGCGTAGCTGCTTCTATGCTGGGTGGTGGATTGGGCGGTGGGGGTGGCGTTATTGCTAGCGCTGCTAGCGGAGGAGGTTCTGGCCCAAGAGGTTTAGTCGCTGCAAAAGGAACAAAAAGGGGTAATCTACCATCTAAATCTAGAAGTGTTGATAGCCTTAGTGGTATTGGTTTTGGTTTAACGGCAGCAACTGCTGCTCTTGCTACTTTCGCTCCGACTGTTGATGAAAATAGTAATGCTCAAGAAAGGGCTATCGCCGCTCTTGCTAATTCTGCCACAACATTAGCTGCGACTTTTGGTGGTTTAGCATCTATTAGTGAATCGTTTGGTGTTAGCCTTGGTGATGCTTTTAGAGGCGGTTTAGGTAAAAAAGCTAAGAACGCCGTTCAAGAAGACATAATAGCAAGAAGTCAAGCCAAAGCGTCTGGTATAAAGCAAAGTGCTAGAGATAGAACTAAAGCTGATATAGAAAGTGGACAAATAGATTTAAGCACATCGAAGGGTAGAGAAACAGCAAGGAAAAGAGCAGAAAAAGCTAGAAAAAGTGCGGCGGGAGTTGAAAGGCGTGGACGAGGTTTTGCAAGGGCGGGTGGATCTGCTGCTCAAGTTGGTACACAGGCTGCTGTAGGCGTTGCTGCTTTTACCGCTGCTTTTAACGCAGCTCAATCCTTAGCTCAAGTTTTCAAAGAATTAAGTGGTATTACTAAAGAAATGCAAGATGCTATAGAAGACGGTAATGTGGCTTTAGCTGAGAGAAAAGCGGCAGAAGCAAATGCAGAGGAAAGAACTTTAAATACAGCGAGTGGTATTGTTGGCGGTGCTGCTGCTGGATTTGCAGTCGCTGGCCCACTTGGTGCTGCTCTTGGCGCTGCTGCTGGTGGAATTTTAGCAGACTTTTTAACTCCACCAAAAGAAACTGCTGTCGCTTTAGCTGGCGCTCAAGCCGCAGCTACTAAAGCTGCTAAGAGTATGGCAGATGCCACAAAAGAAGTTACCAAGAGGATGTCAGAATTTAGACTTGGTAATATTAGTGGGGATGAACTTATTGAACCTTTAATAAAAGCACAAGAAGATGCTGCTCTAGCAAGAAGAAAAGGTGCAGCAGCTGAAGGCGAAGCTGCTGATTTTGGTCAAACGCTTCCGGGTGCTATAAGTCAAGCCTTTGGTTTTTCAAAAAGTTCTGATGCGATTAGAAGAGAAAACGAAGCTGCCCAAAAACAAAGAAGAGGACAAATGAAGGAAAGCTCTACCCCAGTTGTACGTGCATTAGCTATGCAGGCTGCTGGAGGAGGTCAAGATGAACAACAGTTTAGAGAATTTTTACAGGATACAGGTCTCAGTCTTAAAGATTTAGCAATGGCTGGCGTAAATGTTAACGAAATATTTGCAAGCGCAGAAAAAGAAGTTGAAAGAGCAAGAAAACAATTTGAATTATTAAATCTTGGTTTAAGTAATGTAAATGCCACAGCTGATGCAAGCATAGCCGTTTTAAATAACTTGGGGAATATTACAGATCTTGGAGCTAACTCTCAGGTTGAAAATTCTTTAAATACCTTAACTGCTGGTTTAACAGCTGCTGCTCAGGGTATAGATTTAGCTGATTTCCAGAAAGCGGTAGACACGGGCGTAGGTGTTCTACAGGGCTTAGGAGCTTCAGATGAAAGTATAAATAAATTTAAAAATACAACACAGGCGATTAATTCTGTACAGTCCGAAATACCAAACGCTTTGGAAAGAGTAAAAAAAACTTTTGATGCTAGCGGTGGAAAGGTAAGTGTTAAAGATCTTAGGCAGAAATTTGCTGACGAAATATCAGGCTCTTTGAAGGGTGTAGTAGACGAAGACACACTTTCAAATTTGACTGATTTAATTGCAGAGGGAGATCTTTCTCCAGAAGATGTTCAAGCAATACAAGGAGGCGATATGTCTCCTCTTCAAAAACTAGTTGATGAGTTTGGTGAAGGGGCGATGAAAGAATTTACAGAAGCTTTCAAAAAAGCAGCTGAAATAGAAAATAAACTTGTAGCTATTACTTCACAAAGAATTAATCTAGAAAATCAGTTAGTAGCATCACAGCAAAAAGTACTATCTGCTCAAATGGAAGCCGCACAGATTATAGCTGAATTTGGTGGCCCTGCGGTAACGCCTGATCAACAGCGAGCTAATATTATACAAAGTGCTAATACTCAATCTGGAGTTATTGGTGGTATTAGTAATTTACAAAGTGGTAGCGCTGCTGAACTTACAAATCGTAATAGAGAAATTAATGCCCAACTTCAAAATATAGATACGCAGAGATCAGCTGTTGCTGCTGGAGGCGGTGGTCTTGGCAGAGTCGAAGGTACAGAGTTACAAGCACAGCAAGACAGATTAATTAAGCTCGCTCAAGATCAATATAATGTTACTAAACAATTAATTGACGTTCGTAAGCAAGAACTTAGAACAATTCAAGCTAGAAATAAAGCAGAAAAAGACGGCTTGGAATCTCTACTTGATGGTGATTTTGAAGGATTCTTTGATGCTCAAGCAGCTGCTGGCGCTACAGCTGCAATCGCCACGGGCAATACTCAGCTGGCATCGGCGTATGGTCCCGGCGGTCTTGCTGGAGCATTTAAAAACTTACAGCAGATGCAATCACAAGGTGTTACAACTGCATTTGGTCAAAACATTGGCGGCGCAGGAGGATTGCTAGAGCAATCTGCTGGAGCAGCTTTAGGGACATTTGGAATGCAAGGATCAGCAGATGTTCTTGCTGGCACTACACCAGAAGAAGCTGCCTTGCAGTCAGAAATACAAGGTTTAGCTGGAACGTTGCCAGATACTGCTCAAGTTCAAGCAAATGCTGCTGAAATGATGCTGAAAGCAGCCGTGATACAACAACAAGTTGCACAAGCAGAATTAGCTGAAGTAAGAGAAAGGGTTCAAAACCGTGCTGGTGGTGGTTTGATTTATGCTAGCCGTGGAATGTTTGTACCCCGTGGAACTGACACTGTTCCTGCAATGTTGACTCCGGGTGAGTTTGTAGTTAGACGAGCAGCTGTTCAAAGGGGAAATAATCTTCAAATGCTTAAAGCTATGAACAGTGGCGCTGTTAGCGATAGTGCAACACAAGCTTTATCTTCTGGGGGTCAAGTAAGATATTTACAAAACGGCGGTGAAGCTACTGGTGGAGGTCTTGGCATTAGTTCAGAAACTTTAAACAGTTTTGCATCAGCCCTTAATAACTTTAACACTCAGTTAGCTACTAATATACAAAATCTACAAAATACTCAATTCCAAATTACTTTAAATCCAGCAAATATAAATGTTAACTTAACTGGCACGTCATTCCTAGAAAAGTTGACATCTACTCTTAAACAAGAGTTGTTTAGCTTTGTGGGTCAGGAAATTGCTCAACATTCCGTGGGACCAGACGGACGACTAACTAAAGACAACCGAAGGGTATAAGGATGATACAGGATTGTTTTTCACCAAAGGTAAGCTTTAAAAAAGCGGGAGTTGGAAAACTCAGGCTTGGAGAAAGAGCGGGATTATTACAGGTACGTTGTCAAACTGATGTTAATCTAAAATTTGATATAAATTTAAAAGCAGCAAATACTGGCGATAGACTTATTTCATCTAAAATGTTAGGCTTTGCAACACTAAAACAAACAACTACTAGCGATATTAATGTTAATAGATATTTTAATCTAGATAATGCTTTTATAACAACTAGATATAAACTTAACCCAGCTAGTATTTTTGCAAGACCTTCTACTTCTGCTTTTGTCTCCGCAAGGCCACATAAGATTGCAGGGACTCACGACTCTTATCGAGAATTTGACAATTTTGTAGCTACAGAAAAATTATATCCTAGCGGTATTGAAGTTTTTGAAAGTGGATTTAACAGAATTATTGGAGTGGCATCGTCTATTGATGATGGTGTGCTTATCGGAAATTATCTAAAAAATGGATTACCAAGTTCCCGCGTTACTAGAGATTCTATATTTTTAAGATCTCAAGAAAGATTTGGAAAACCAAAAGATGATCATAATAATTATAAATTAGTATTAGAGATGGATAAACCTTCTACTGATATGCTAGAAAGTTTTTTGGCAATTAGAGTAGATGCTCCTATTGAAAATTTTAGATCTCATAAGCCACTTTCTTATAAATTTAATAATCTAAAGTTTACTGATCCGTCTGGAAATTTAATAGTACAATATAAAGACTTCACAGTTAAGGGTGAATCAAAGTATCTATCTACAGTAAACCCAACTACCTATTTAACTGAACCGCTAATAAATAACGCAAAACTAGATAAGGATGATAGTAATTATCCTCTATTTTTTAATGAAAGTGGTTATTTACTAAATATTGATGTGGAGACTTCCACTTTAGACGACCCATTTAACGTTGGTTTTAGTAACGCATTTTCTGAAGATAATAGACCAGTTGGTGGTAGAAGAGAAGATTTTAGAATTATCTCACTTGAAATACTATCACAGGGTTTAAGTAATTTTAGAAATGATGCAATACTTCCTTTTTCCGTGCAAGTTCCTGCAACTGGTTTAAGAACAGAAAGAAAAATATTTCCATCAAATCTTTTAAAGTATAACTTTGATACAACTATTTATCCTTCTGGAGAACACTCTCTGTGGACAGATAATGGTAATCATACTTTTAACGACGTTGAAGATAACAGTCACCTAAGTAATATTTTACGATTAGACGGTAATGACAAATTTATAGAATTATCTTCTACCACGGCTATTGCAGATTCTGGTAAGCTAAAACTTAAGTTTAGTCATGAGCCTCCGACTTCTGCATTTAGGTATGCAGATGGGGCTTTCCAATTTGCTTTTTCGTCAAATTCCTTTGACGCTGCTAATAAAAGACAAGTTTCTGATATAGATTCTTTCTTTGTGGTTGACGAGATAGAGTTAAAGGTTACGGCTAAAAAGTCTGCTTCTAGTAGAGATTATGTAATTGATGCTGTTGGTTATAGTGATGATAAACTTTTGCATATAACTCCTAAGATTGGTGGATTTTTACAAAACGCTTCAGGCCAACATCCATCTGGAATAGGCGTAACTCCAGTTTCTTCTGGATTTGCAAATATAAACGACTTAGGAATTTCTACACTACCAATATCAGACAAGTTCTCTTACTTTGAAACTTCTGGTACTAATAACTTAGGAGGTAATCATTATTCATTACCTTTAACACCAATAGTAAATACAACTGAATTCACAGAGTATACTATACCTTTAGATATTTATCCAGATAATGTTAGACTTGGAAAGTCTGTTGATTACTCTATGAGTTCTTACTTTGAACATCTATACTTAGATTTATTCCCATTCCCAAGTGGCGCGGCTATATCTAATATATCTTTACTTATTAAGTACAGACCTAGCAACGCTCTTCCACTCCATACTGTTGCGCATGAAAAAGAACCATTACATAAATCTGAAGCTAAGGGGTATCCTTCGTCAAGTCAAAGCACGGACAGAAAGATAAATTCTGTTATACAAAATTCTGGACTGTCATTAATAGAAAGCATCCCACACGGATATCAAAGTCCAACAACCATTAAAACAAATTACGCTAGACGTTGGAGGGGTGTAGATGGAAATGTGATGACAGGTCCGTTTCAACCTACTGTCTTTGATTTCTCTTTCGAGAATCCTCAACTAGATGCGCCGTTCTTAAATGGAACATTTGATTTTACAAAGATAGAAGACGGATTCGTATTACCAAATCAAAGTGGATTATTAGACAACAATGTTAGTGGATTTTATAATGCTAGCTTCTCATCTAATCTTATAGAAAATATTGGTTTACGATTTAATAATAGTGGTCTTTTTGTAAATCAACAACGAGATTATAAAACTTTAGATTGGACACAAACGGGTTCTGAATTAAGTGGTAAAATATTAGACTCTTTCGATAAAGCTTTAAGATTATCTGGACCTGACGCAAACATTAATTTTGGTAGTGGCATCTCAGTTTCTGGAGGTTTCGCGGCATACATTAGATTTTCTCCTGATGTTTCAATAAGTGGAAGCTCTTATAACCTTTGGGACTCTGGGGTGCTGCTATCAAAATGGAATCACGGAGAAGAACTAGAATTTCTTTTAGCTTATAGCGGTGGACATTTAGCCGCTCATGCTAGAGATATTGACAATAATACTATATCTATATATGATAGTCAAGATTATACTAATTACCAATATCCACTATCTGTATTACTTACATATAATGATAATTTAAGTAGTAGATTAAAGTTATACGTTGACAGTGAAATAGCTAGCGGAAGTTATGATCTACTTCGAGCATCTTCTACTTCTTTCTTTATGGCATCTGGTAATAGTCCAATTGTAGCTGGTTTCTCTTCTGCTTCTGGCGTTGGTACTAATGTATTTGCAACAGACGTTGGTTTATCTTTCCACAATGCCAGCGGATCTAATATAACAGAATCTGGAATTAACTTGGACATGAAGCAAACGGAGGTTGAAGGCTTCTTTAGCGGTCATCGTGCAAAATTCTGGAATGCTGGAGAAAGTCATGTTTATGATAGATATAAACTTTGGAGTTTTGTTGATCAAAATACAAGCAAGTGGAAAATAGGAGAATTTAATTTTTGTATGTTTGATCAAAACTTTAGTAGATTTAGTAAGAGGGTAGGCAGAGATTATATTCAATTTAAGCTATCGCATAGTGGATTTCCATATTATCAAACTACAAATTTAGCTTTACCTTCTGGTAGTATACAAACATCTGGATTGGCATATCATAGTCAGTTAGAAAATGATATGTTGAGACTTGACATTGGTACTATTCCAGACGGAGATAGTCATAGGCTTTATTCTGCATCTCCTAGAATTTCAAAGAATTTCCCAAGAGGTTACAAGTTTGAAGAATCAGCATTTGTTGTAGATACTGTTATTCAAAGTCAAATTGATCAAGAAGTAAATTGGAATGATGGCAATACTGGACCTAAACTAATTGTAAGTTTATACGCCCCTCAAAAAGACCCAACAACATATGTAGAGTCAAATTTTGGTCTAGTAAATAGACATTATCATTATTTACCTTTTAACGGTTGCATGACGAAAATATCTAGTACTTTTGATTATAATGATTGGATAGATAAATCAGAACCTTGGGCAGAGTTTAATTCTAGAACTGCTAGCACAGAGTTTGACCATAAGTTTTATTCTGACGACATTGATAAGATGTTTATTCAGTATGACATAGCATTTCCTTCTGGTGATAAGTTTACTTCTAACATCAAACTACATTCAATAAATTTAAATTTAGAAAATGTTTTAGCGTCTGGAGATGCAATTTCTTCTTCTGGCTTTGCGTTGTTTGCCAGCGGGAATACACTATCCTCTAACGCCTTAGAATTGTTTGTAGATTCTTTGGTTAATATATCTGGAGCGCAACCTTCTGGATTAACTCTATACAGTTCTGGCGCGGCTATACCAACAGTATCTGGAGAATCACCAAGTGGTTTGTTAATGTCTACCCTTGCTTACGATCCTTCTACAGTTAGTCGTGCTTCTGGTATGTACTTATCTTTATTTTCTTCTGGAGATGCAACAATTGGATTTGATCCAAATTTGATTATTCATGAAGGAATGTATGGTATTGTTAATACTGATTTTAATCCGGTTGTCAATCTCTTTACTGAGGGCGGTGCTTTTGGAGTTAAAGTTTTAGATGGCGCTCTTTCCATATCTACCTTTAACGACGGTATTCTAGATTCAACTAGTGGAGATTTGTTCCTATTTAATCAATCTGCTGGATTAGCCGATCCAATTTTAGATAGTGGAAGCATAACGATGTTTCTACATGGAGTTCCAGAATTAAATCCATTTATAGAATTGGTAGATACACTTCCGCTATATTTGGGTGGCGTGGATTTAAACATAACCTCCAGTAGTTCTCTAGACTTACGAATTATAGGACAGCCAATTATTAATGGTATTAATAATGATATACATTTATTTACTACAAACTACAATGTTGCTCCGGGTGATTTAGGTCAAGAATTTATAAGCTGGACAAATGTAAATGCTGGCACAGGAATCTCAACTATTGAAAGTGATTATTCTTACTTAGAATCTAGCGATGAAATTCGCGGTGTAGATTTAACATGCTATGGAGATTGTGAGTCAACGGATGAACCTTGTACTGATCCAGAAATTATTATTCATGGAAAGAATTTTGGACAAGATTGTGTTGACGGTGGAATATTTAGAGCTAAAAGATTATATACTAATCTTGCTACGAGTGGATTTAAAACTGACGTTGGATATAGCGGTAATTACTATGGTATTAGAAAATTTACTGGATTGATTCCTCATGCTCCATATGATATTCAAGTTTTTGGTAGAACAGCTGGAGAAGAAAGAAAAGAACTTCCAAGATCTTTATCTATTAATTATGGCACTAATGAAAATGTTCATTTTTCAGGTATCAAATTAATTGCAGACGGAATACAGGGAGCTAGCGGTAATACTCCACCAAGCTCTACAACTCCAAGAAATGCATTTGATCAGTATGGAAAGTCTGTTTGCGTTGGTAAAAAGTATATGGTTGTTGGATCTCCTAAACACCATGTTTTTGATTATGACTCTAGAGATCTTGGAGAAGCTGGAACTGTGTTTGTATATGAAAGAAATTCTGAACCAAGTGGATATGATTGGTCTAATCAAGATGATAAATCTGGTTTTTCTTTTGTTTCTGAGTTAACACTACCAATTGGACTTAAAAGAGATTATGCTGTAGCCATAACAAGCAAAGACGACCCCCTTCAACCGCAGAGTGATAAAAAGTTACCTTTTCCTACAACTAGAGCTGAGTGGTACAACATAGGAGAAGGTAGAAATTTTGGATCATCTTTAGATATGTCTAATTCTGGTGAAAGTCCAACCATTGTTGTTGGCGCTCCAAACAGTGTATGGTCAAGAACATTTTCTGATCCAGTTCCAACTCCCATTGAGGTTGCGCTATTTGTATTCACCAGACCTTTTAAAGAATTTAAAAACGTAAAAAGACAAGGCCGAGAAGCGGAGGAAACTGTGATTCCGGGTAAAAAAACGTATCGTGACATTTTACCTAGTATATCAGATGTAAACTTTTTATATAAATATTATTCTAATCCTGCTGTTTCTGTTAACTTAAAAGTTATTATAGTTGAGCCTAATTTAACCAGCGGTCCAGCTGGAGATCAAGACTTTATTGGTGGAACAGAGGATGTGGCATTTAAGTTTAGTATTTCTAACCATGAGAGAGGTAAGTTTAGAGGTCAATCTCATACCACTCAGATGTTTCAACAACTACAAGAAATCTTCCACGGTCCTACAAGTGGGATATATCCACTTGATAGTAGCAAGATAAATAGTGGGATACCTGTGATTGTAGGAGCTTTAGTTGATGATAGTTTATCTATGGGTAACGAAACCCTTGGAGAAAATGGAAATGACGCTGTAGATCAATTCTTTGATTGGTATAAAGAATACTCATTTGCTAGTGGCGTTACAAACTTTAGTAATGAACCTTCAGCTGGTTCTACTTTTAGAACATCTACTGACTCGGGAGAAGATTGGATAGCACTTTCTATTAATCTTATTAAAACGGTATTTGACACTGGAAGAATGGCTGCAAGTGAAGACTTTAAGTTATTTTCAACTAGTGTTGGAACTTTTAATAATAATACTGCTAGATTTAATATGCCACCACCAAGCGGTGGAGCCGTTTTTGTATACGAAGAAGAATTTAATGATGGAAAATTAGAATGGAATCCTATTCAAATTATAAATTCTCCAACAAAGTCTAAAGACGTATATGCAGATAGATTTGGTCATGACGTTGCTATTAGTGACGACAAATCTACTATAGTTATTGGTTCTCCATACATAGACGAAGCTATAAGTATTTATGAAAGAAATCCATATACTTTTGCTCATGAATATGTGGGCAATTGGATAAATAGGGTTGGTCCAAACGATAAACCATTTGGATACTTACGAGATAAGTACAGAAGATTTCAAGAACTTGTTCCAGCATTAGGACGCGGTGAGGCTCAAAAAGTTTTATTTAATGAGTTAAATGCCAGTGGTAAATTACAACTAAGAATAGATGAGGATATTAAGGCGTATGAATTAAATCAACGTTACACACATAGCGAGATGAAACCTACCATTCCCCCAGATTGGGAATTCTTATATAGCAAGTTTGCGCCTACTCCAAGATTGGGTTATTCTGTTGATACTAACTCAGATGGCTCTATTATAGCTGCTGGTGCGCCAACTGACAGCGTGCTAAATGAGGATAATGAATTCGTTGTATGGTGGAGACCGGGAGCCACACACACAAGTCAATGGTTTTCAACCACAAATGCTGGATCTGTCACTGTGCTTGAGGGTAAAAAGTATTATGTTCATAAAAATAAAGCTGTAGAATATACTAGACTTGGTAATAAACATAGAATATTAAATGAAGAAGAGCAGGGTGCGGGTTTATTTGATCACATGACAGCTATTTATAGAGATGCTGGTATTGATTTTTCTATACTGCCAAATGACGAAGTAGATATTCCAAATGATGCAGGGTTGATGTTTATGATTACGCCAGCCATAGATGGTTTAAGCGATGAAATTGTAGAAAATATTCAAAATTGGTTAGGTCTTGGAGATAGACATTTAGTACTAGTTTCAGATGATCCAGTTTATGAAAATAGTGGAGTTTATGGAACTACCAATAATATTGTTAATGAATTGCTTACAAGGCTTGATTCTAGAATTGAAGTTGTGCCAGCTAGGTCTGAATATGAATCACTAGTTGGATCTAACAGAAGAGATAATAGTCCATTTAATGAAATGGATCTTAATATAATACCATCATTTATTCCCGGTGGAACAACGTCATTCAGCTATCCCGGTATCAAGGAGAATAGCTTCAGTGGATTACGTGGATCTGGAGTTGCTGACATTAAGTTAAATTTCCCCGGTATTTATTCAGCTTATCATTGCGGCGAAAGAAGAAACAATCTTTTTGAAACAGATTTAGCTGGAAATGAAACAGGAGCTTTCCCATCATATCAAGAACTGAACGACAGGTGCGAAATGATTCCTCAACATGGGGGAGATCTTAGAGCAGAATGGATTGATTTTTGTGAAAATCCAATAGGATTAGGTATTATAACATTCCCAGTAAACTTGGCGATGGCATTTGGTACTCAAACAGAAGTAACCGTTGGTTGCTGTATAGAAGATTGCCCACCACCACCTACGGGACTCCCAAATAGGGAACCCATACCGCTACTAGTAGCGAATGAACATAGTCTAGAAGAGAAAATTATACCAGCTATTCCAGAAAGAATTAAAGAAGTTGAGGTTGTTGTTGGATTTGAGACAAAAACAGGAGGGCCGTTCTTTTCAAAAGATTGTTTTGAAGAAGCACAGTTTTACTGGACAGCGGACAGTAATAATTATAAAGGCTTGAATACTAACCTTGGTTTTACGTCAAGTCCTAGCAAGTATATTACAGACAACGAACTTGTAGCATCTAGAAGAAGTATTCTTAGATCTAAATCTCATTCTGAAGGCCAAGTTATAAATGAAAGAAATCCAATAGATCATTTTAATATTATCTCTAAAGAAAAATATAAAGATACAACATCTGAAGTATACATAATTAGTAATACTGACATGGAGCTTAGAGAATTTTTATTAAATTCAGAAGTTGACGATAAAAATCTTTTAATATATAGATCCATATTAAAATCTGTTAATAATAGCGATGAGTTTTTGACAAGAATAGCACAGCTGGGTGGGTGGACAAATAGGACAGCATTTAAAGATGGTCGTGAAGATTCTTACCTAGAAGAACTACTTGGTTTCTTGCCACCAGATGTAGCTTACAATGTAGATGATTTAGAAAATCATATTTTAACTAGTACTTATGACGCTGCGTGGATTGCCAATACTGACCAAATCATACCAAGTGATGACTTAAATGTATTGAAAGCTTGGCTATCACGGGGCGATAGAAAGTTATTTATAACTTGCGGTAGAAAAGATTCCTCTAGTGATAATCAAACAATTACAGATCAAGGCATTCCATTAGAAAATGTAGAAGCTTTAGAGTCTTTAGCTGCTGGCTTAGAATTGAATATGAGGCCATTAAGACTGCCAGTAAAAAACAAAGTAGCTTCTATGATAGATTTCTTTCCAGACATTGAAGCAAGATTTGAAACATTTGGAGAATTAAATGATCAAATGAGAGATTTTGGTTTTGGTCAAGAAGATTTCAATGCTGGGGCTTCAGCTACATTTGCAATTCCTGCATTTAATTCTTTATCAATATCTGGTGGCGAAAGAATATTTGGCACTAATGATTCTGGCTCAACAAGACCGGCTCGACGCGCAAACAAATTAACTGATGATAAGTTCATAATTGTTGGTGTTCCTTACTTCAAAACAGGCGTAACAAAAGTAACGTTCCCAGTTCTTCCGGGTTCAGGATATAGAGTATTTTTTGATACAATGTCCGCAACTCCAGATGAAAAATCTTCATTTGAATATACTTTTTCAAATTGTAATAAAAAGGCCGGGGTGTTATCTAGTGGTACGTTAAAGAATATTGAAGATATAATTCACATGCCTAGTGATGAAAGTCATAACAAAGTTAAATCCATTGATAAAGCTTTTGTTGGATTTGAGTTAGCTAAAGACGATAAGGGAGGTTCAAGATTAGATGCAGAAAATGGTGAAAAACTAAACCCCTTCGAGTTCAACTATAAAGGCGATGTAAATACTGAAAGCATAAATCTTTATGTACCTAGTGGTGACGGTAAAGACCATGACAATGTTAATACGATTGATGAAATTAGTATATACATAAATTCTAATTATATTAATTATCCAACTGGTGACTATGACAAATTACCCAAAACGCAAAGATTAATTGGTATATCTGGATGTTTAGTTCCTTTCAGTTTTGAAGATGAACTAGTACCAGTGATGGGTATTCAAGAAGAAGTTATTCCAGCAGTTCCAGAACAAAGATTAATGATTCAAGAGACAAGACCTATTAGTACAAGCAGTCACAAGTACTGCCCTACTGATGAATGCAAAGAAATATTTACTAGTAGAGATCCTACTAATGTAATTGCAGACGGTCCAGTTGTTGCAGCTCAAGAAATTTATTTCCAAAAGCCATTTGATGTTGGCATGAACAGATCTAGAATTACAGTGCTTACAGACGCAAGTATGATACAGGGTCGTAGAATTGCAGACGAGGGCGGTGTAATTGATGAAAATGTTATAAGATTTTTACAAACCCTATATCCAACTACTTTTTTCCCCAAACAAATAGATGAGCTGTTGGACGATGAAGACATGGAAAGAGAATTTAAAGTCTATGACGTTATTACTAAAATTACTGCACCAGTTAAAGGTAGTCCTCAAAAGTTCTTTAATTCTACTGGAAACTCTGGACAAATGATTAGATTTGCTGGAGATGGAACTCCTGCAACATCTGGTAGAGCTATGACTTTCTTCTCTGATGATGTAGATCCAACCACTATTAATAATCATGGCTTTTTAAAATCACCTCTTCCAATGCAGATTGGAAAGGGCGCTCAAAAATTAACACCAAGAGATCCTCCATATCCAAATGAAGAGCAAGTTGATCAAATGAAACTAGGTGCAATTGAAGCATTCTCGTCTGCTCAGTATAGTTACGGTGGAACTGCTAAGTTTAGTGGAGTCATAGATGGAAAAATGTATCAAGATGCATATTACGGAGAGTTTCCACAAATTATTGGGGAAAAAGGCTATGACTATTTAGACTTTGATAAATTACCTTCTGGATATCCGGGTGATTTATTTGGTTATTCAGTTGCAATACAAGATAAAACTATTGCCATTGGTTCGCCCTTTGCGGCTTTCTCGTCAGAAACTCCTACTACTTGGTCTTATGTTTCTGGGGTTACTGTTAAAAATGAACAAGCCTCTGGAACAGTGCTTGGTTATGGCGGTGGTGCTGGATCTGTATTCCTTTACGGAAAGGGTGAACGCACTCTTTCAGAGTATGGTGTTGTCGGAGGATTTAAAGGTTGGGAACTCCTTAAGAAATTTAGACCTCAAAGTATTAATGTTGGTCAAAACTTATGCTTAAACGGAATAAATGAAACTGCAATTTCACAAAATGTAACTAGACTTGGACCTAATAATTATAAAATAGCTGACCTTAGAGATAACTCTTTTGTTACGGATCAGTTTGGAGCTTCCGTTGATATTCACAGCGACACGATTGTAATAGGTGCGCCGGGACATGATTTCCCCAGCTTAGAACAAATGGAATTTGAAAGGGGTGGAGAAGCTAGCGGTGCATTTAATTATAAAGAATTTAATGTATCAATAGATATTCCTTTAAGAACTGTTTATGATGTGGGTGAGTCTGGTTTAAGACATCAACTTAGCTTAAGCGGTAGTGGAACAACCGCTGTGCTAAATAATGGTGCGGCTTACGTTTACGAAATTATAAATGATGATTGGGAAGAAAGAACCAAGAGTTTTTCTTTTGTTCAAAAAATTGTACCAAAGGGTTATTTCTCCAGAGTACAAAAAGATTACGAAGGGATGCTAGTAGAAACTGCTGTTAGTGGTTCTGAAAATGATTACTACGGCAGATCTGTTTCTGTTTATCAAGCCAATAGAGCAGATAGTAATTATAGTATAGCCGTTGGCGCTCCTGCTCATATGTGCGCCACTAGCGGAGATCACTCTTCGTTTGCTTCTGGGGTTAATACTGGAGCTGTTTACATATCTGATGGAATGCTAAGAAAACCTAGTTCTACTCTACCAAGTCCAGATGCTTCTATTTTTGCTACAGTTTACGCAAATTCTGGAATTGATAGATCTGATCCAAATGGAGATTATATATCATTACACTTTACAAATAATGGTGTTTATGATCATATATTTAAATCTAATGGTAGATTATATACTAATGAAGATGGAGAGATATTCTTAGAGGCTTCTGGTCGAGATCCCGCAGATAGAAGCTTTACCGCCCATAGACCTTTAATACAAGAAATTACTGGAAAGTACGTACATGGAACTCCAGAAAAAAACTCAATTAGATTATTTGCTAGTGGTCAGGGTCCAATGGTTAGTGGGTCTTTACCTCTTTATAATCAGGCTAAAGGCTCGGCAATCGTGTATAATAATTTAGGATTATATGCTAGTGCTTCGACGGGCAGTATTTCAGGCGTTTTTGAAGGTTCTGGTTTGACGCTATATTCTTCAGGCGTACTTGGTTCATAGCATAAAGGGAAAATAAAATGTTAAAAGTTTATTATAATACAGATGCTCCTTCTTACATCAGGCCAGTTCCACTTGTTTCTATAGCCGAAACCCCCGTCAGGAATAAATCTGGAAAGTTTAGCACCCAGTATACCATTACTTTAAATGGTACATTAATCTCTCATACTGGTTCTCCGGTATATGATCCTGAAGATGACTTTACTGGCAATGGCCCTAATGATCATTTTGCTACAAGCAGCGCATTGCCAGCTAGCTATTCAGTACCTTCTGCAAAGCATTCTGAATCTATATTTAGTAAACAGAAAGACATTAGAGAATTATTTAGGAAAGATTACCAAAAAATTGAAATATGTGGATATGATGGAACTGTTATTCACACGTCTTATCCTGTAGTAGAATCTATTAATTTTGAAGAAGGCACATATGTTGATACCTGTAATTTTACTGTTACTCTTACTGCTTATAACTTAAGTAGCGGAGAATTTATATCAGGTAGTCCTTCTGCTTCTGGAATAGAAGATTTTAGTGATAGTTGGTCAATAGAGTCAGAAGACATTTTTGGTCAACACGCAATCCCAAAAGCTTATAGGCTTACTAGAAATATTTCTGCAACAGCAGTAGTCAATAGTAGTGGAAATTCTTGGGAGTTTGCTAAAAATTATTTATTTGATGTAAAGGGTGTTAGCCAAACAGCTAGCAGTGGATATCCAGATCCTGACGGATTCGCTTCAGGTTCAATCAACATACCCCATTCATATTCGGGAGTTGATTTTTCTCGAACAGAAAGTATAGACGTTACAGCTGGAAGCTATTCACTATCCGACACTTGGCTATTGGTGGAATCTGGAAAACCTGCTATTGAAAATTCTAACATTTCCATTCAGGCTGGAACTGATACTCCTTTTACGACAGTTAGTATTGATGGCACTATAAAAGGAGTAAATACTAGTGGTGGTGGTAATAATAATGCACTTACCAATGCTAAAGATAAATATTTAGCTTTATCTAATAGTGGCCTTTTTGGTGTTGGATGTGATATATACAAAAGAGTAAATAATAGAGTTGCTCATAATTTAAATTCACAGCCCACTACGATAAGTCTTGCATTAAATGAGGGTGCTGGAGAAATTACCTATAATTTAGAATTTAATAATAGACCTGTAAATTTGTTTACGGGAGTTGTGTCCGAGACAATTAATATTAGTGACACTTACCCCGGAGATACTTTTGCTGTTGTTCCAATTTTAGGTAGAACTACTGGTCCATTGTTACAATATACCGGAAGTAGAACAGAATATAGAAGAGATGTTGGAATTGAAATAATTTTGGACTCTAGCGACATTGGATATGGAGACACTAGGGGTGATTTAATTTTAAGAAAACCAAGCGTCAATGAACCAATAAGAACTGAGCTTACAAACCTAATAAAAACAGTTAGTCCAGCTAGTGAGTATGGAATTAGATCATACTTTCTTGACCCTCCCACAGAAAGCTGGAACCCAAAAACTGGTAGTTATAGTTTAAATCTTAGTTGGACTTATGAGTTAGATAAATAATGGCATATACTAGACTAAAAGATAGCGAAAAACAATTAAAAGGAATAGAGGTATTTCCTTCTGGAGAAGGTCTATTCTTTGACGATGCAAAACAGAGCGTTAATAGTCGTTATAATCGCGGCTTAGGGGGCGGTCTTAATAATAAAAATTCTTATAATACTGGCGAAATGCCAAGCGGTTTGCATTATGGTAAACCAAATAGTGTTCAAGATGCAGATGCTTTTACGGAAACGTTTGAACAAAGTGGAGCTTTTGTTGCCGCCAACGGATTATTATTTGATGGCATTATTTCAGATGATGATCACGCTGGTAAGGAAATAAACTATTTGTCTAACTCTCAAGACCGCGAAGTTGCTAAGTTTAAGCAAATAAATTCATATATTCATTACGTTCCTAATGCGGCTGGAGGGGTAGGAGAATTAGATCAAAGCGCTTTTTATTATGGGTATAACCCCCTAGCTGGAACGCCTGTTACTGCTAAATTTTATAGATACGGAAAACCAACATGACCCACAATCCAGACAATTCTTATTCAAAAGTTGGAATACCTTCTAGTGCAAAAGGCGGGTTTGTTCAACAAACATTCTTGGGCGCATCTATTGTTGATTTTAATATTAGCGCTGGTTTTGGTGAGGATACTTCTACAATCAGTGCAAATCTGATTCCCGACGAGTTTAATAGTGGGGATGCTATGGCGATAGGTCAAGGAGACGATGTTTATCATGATGGCAAAAAAGATAAATTTAGACCTCCACCAGTAGGCGCTCCAGTGTTTTTTAAATTTGGTCATGATCTGGCAACCGTTTCCCAAGCGTTTCGTAAAACTTACGATGATATTTACCCTACAATATCAGCATCAAATAATGTGAATTATACAAAGTCTACCCATGCTAACAATGTGGGTCATTCTCATTTTGCTTTTGGTGGTATACTTCAAGCTGTTAACGAAACAAAAGAACCTAATGGTAATCCAAGATATTCTGTAAATGTAGTTGACCCTAAAGAAATTTTAGGTAATGTAGAATTGATATTGAATAATTATGCGGGGACTACTTTTAATAATCGTAACATGTATAATCTTTATGGATTTTTAGAATATAATATACCAGAAAATATGCAGGAGAAACTTGATCTAGGTGGCGCTGCTGTTCTTGATGACCCAGATCCTTTAGAGAGAACTGAGAGTCTTGACGGAAGTATGAATTGGTCTGGAACTGACATGATTTATGGTGTGCCTTCTGTAATTACACAAGGCGTTAATGATGGTGTCAAACCTACAAACGACAACATTGAAAAAACTTATGGGGGTTCTGCTGCTCTGCCCATGTTTCCACTTACAGGAACTGGTTTTTCACGCAGAAGTCCTCAAGGTATTCCTTACTACAGGATAGCACAAAGTCTATCAGCTTTATTTGGCTGGTATGGTAAAATTCCTGATATATACTTTGATGCTGGTTTTGGTGGGTATATAAATTTTCGTGGTTTTAATTATGTATTAGATTTATCTGGACTGCCAAATATTAATCAATTTTACTTTTTTGATTATGACAAGATTACTTTATTAGATTTATTATTGGAAGTATGTGAAGTTACAAATCATGAGTTAATAGTTTCTTTACTGCCTATTATTGATGACCATCCAGCTTGTAATATATATAAAGCTATAAACGATGTAGAGATTGCCAAAGGTGCATCAGGAATGAAAAATATTATTGCTGGAATTATTAGAGTTGATAGTATTGATAGATCTAAGCCTCCACCAAATGGAGTGGTCAAAGGTTTTATAGATAATCTTTTGGAAGAAGGAGTAGAGGTTACTAATACGAGTTTTGGTTCTGAACTTTCTAATGTGAATACAGACAAATTTGTAGTTGGCGCAAATGAAACAGAAATGTACTACTTTACTGCAAATGCTGATAGGGCAGAAGCAGATACTAGACTTCAGTGGAGTCTTGACTATTCTTATAAACAACAGATACTACCATACTATGGAACTCTTCCGGGTAATTCTGTTCACCCAGAGACAGTTACGATACCAAAGGGTTTTGGTTCATATCAACAGATACTTTTAGATTCAAGTAAATTAAATGCTGTGGGTGTGGGTAATTTCTATGTTGCGACGGAGATAGAACTTAGAGCTGCTGCCGTATCTTTCCAAAGATGGTGTGAATTTTTATTACAGTACGATAGTGTGTATATGGAAAGCACTGAGGCAAACGATGTAGAAGAGGGGGCTGCTTTAACAGCTCAAATACCAGCGAATTTTCAAGTTGGTTTTAATCCTAGAATTTCAAATAACTACGCTGTTAGTGTACCAAGATCTGTTTGGCCTTCTGACAGAGATTTCTATAATGATGCGGGTCTTCCGGCATCTCCTTGCAATCCTCCATATGGTTATCCTCTGTATTATAAAAGGGCGACTCAAATTGGTTTGCCATCAGAAGGAGCGACTTCTGTTTCAGACGCTGCTGGTAATGCCCGTCGTAGAGAAGAAATAAAAGCTCAGATGAAAAAAGCCGCAGGTGAAGCTAACAAAGAGAAAAGGAAAGCAGCAGAGAGTGGTTGGTCAGTAATATCTTTAGGTGGTATTTTTTTCAATAGTTTAACTTCAGCTTTATCAACCATTCCCGGTTTTGGAGTTCTATCTACTTTAAACACAGCTTTTAATATATCTAATTATATCGGTGGACCTCTTTCTGATGTCGCTCAACAAGTACTCAGCGTGTTAGCTAATAATGAAGAAATACCCGTTGTAGATAATAGCAACTTAAAAGCTCTTAATGATACATTTGCTTTTGGTAATAGGCTTGGCAGGAAGGGTCTTAAAAATGCTAAAAAGGTATATGAATTTGTAAAAGGTGTGTCTGACGAATGTTTAGGCAAAAAGTTTTTAGTGAAGATGCCAAAACAAGTAAATTTATTTTATGATACAAGTCTTACTAAGTCTGGAAGCAGTATAGTTGCAGGGCCATTTGGTTTTCCCGCCAGAACAGTAAATCAAGAAGCAACTTATGCAAACGATTTTAGCGCAAGGGTTAGCGCTATTGCTCAAAACGAACCTAGCATGAGAACATATTTAGTAGAAGACGACAGATTTACTGAGCCAGAAGATAACTTCACGGGTGCTATGGAAGTTCATTACAATCCTATAACTGGAGAGTATGAATTTAATTATAAGCCTGATACGCAGGGTGGATTTTTTGAATATGATTTATTGTCTAACTTTTCTAGTAATCAACCTCTACACATACAACAAGGTTTAGCTCCTGCTGATACAGTAATTTTTGACAATGGAAATAATAGAATTTCTCCTTATGTTCGTTTTGATCATAGTCAAAATCTATCATTTAAAGGTGTAAGATCTAGCGAATTAACACAACAAGGTGTAAATAGTAGCTACATGGTTCCTGATCTGTCTTATAGTATGGATAATTTAACTGCTGGTAAACTAAAAGATTTTCCACCTGCAAATACCTCAAGGCCAGAAATGGTTACTTTTGTTAAATGTACTGTAGATGAAAAATTCTATATGCCCCCTACTAGCTCTAAACAAGATTTTGGTGTACATGGACAAAACATTATACAAGATTTTACTTTATCTCCACCAAAAAGAATTTATTCTTCTAGCGGTTGTAATTATGTAGACGCAATGCAATTTTCTCAAATGGTTGCAGTGCCTTCGCCATCGGTAGGAAGCATGTGTAGTTTTAGACATTTTAATAGTGCAGTTGCTTTTAGTCAACATCAATTTCAGGCAGACACAGATCATGTGTATGCTTTAATAACCATACCCGGAAGAATAGAACCAACTCTAGATTCTAGATTACGAGATGGGCCACTTCAGTCATATGCTACAGCTAAAATAAAACATAACTTAGCAGCAGATGTTGTTAGAGGTGTTTGCGGTTTTGACCAACCTGCTTTACGTGGAACACCTACAGATCTTACTGGTGATTTTCTTTTACAGCCTTTAGGCAGTGACGCTGCCGCAGGTGTGAAAAAAGCAAAACAGATGGCTAATTTTTCACTTCCAAATAAATTAGAATTTTGTCAGCCTTCTCCAGTTTATCCTGACATGGTAGCTTTGCCTTTACAGTCAAAGTCTAGATGCTATGGCCCGTGGGTTTCGTCTCAAGTGGGATCAACATCAGAAATTGGAGGTAAAATAGACTATATCAAAGATGAGAATCTTGCGCCTTGGAATTATTCTGGATATGACCTTATGAATAAAGCTGGTTTAGTTCAAGCAGAATTTTCAAATAGTCTTTTACTAGCTTCAGAGCGCGGTAGCTTTAGTATACCCAGAGCGCCTAGTGGCATTGCATTAGCTAGATCTTTACAGGCAAACGGGCCGCTAATCTCTAATATTAGCGTAAGGGTTTCTCCTCAAGGTGTAACAACAGATTATCAACTAGATTTATACACGGCAAGTTTTGGTAAACTTAAAAAACAGAAATCGGATAATATATCAAAGATAGGTAGAAATCAACAAAAACTAGAAGATGAAAGAAATGCTCTTATAAGAAAAGGATTTGGTAAAAATCAAACTGATATAAATTTACAATCAATATATAACGCTTTACAACAACAAATTATTAATGCTACTAATATACAGTATAGTCCTATGCAAAGAAGTCCCGGTCATAATCCTAATTATAATATAATGTCAGTTATACCAACAATACAACAATTTACAACAGGTCTTGCTGGCGGTGATTTTGATAAGAGGGCGAATAATATAGCTGGATCTATTGCTAGTAAAGATGACATAGAAGAAGCAGGAGACGTAATGGGGGATGATGATGAGCAAATGATGGATCAGTTTGGCAACACGGCGATAAGTAAAACAACTGATGATCAAAGGCCCGTATCTTTAGAGCCGGGAAATGGTTACATGACTTCTGCTGAAGTGCCAAACGTTGATAATATAAAAGAAATAATGAATGATGTAGATGGATTTAATGATAATTTCAATTTATCAGATAGTTCTTGGTCTAATACGAGAGGAAATGACGATGGGCTTATTTAGAGGAATGTTTTATAATAACGATCCACAAAACCATGTTTTTGTGACTAATCACCCAGCTATGGCATATGCTGGACTTCGTAGTTTTAATTTAAATCTTATTAAACAATTTTCATCGGAAACAAGATTACAAAACGTTGTTGCTAATGCTTTTGGAAGACTTGGAATAAGAATAGATAGAGGTCTTGACCTTGTAGGTCTAGACGAAGAATCAGTTTTCTTAGAAAGAGTTATGGAACTTTTGGGTATGCGTGTAGAAGGAGGACTTGGTGGTGTTTTTATGTGTAGCGCCTATGACATAGAAGCTAGAAGTTATAATCCCAGTACAATTTTTGATGTAAACGAAATTATAGAGATGTTAAAATGGTACGAAGAAACGTGGCTACCTAGCAGTCAAGATAAAGATGATACCCAACTTTTTGATGCAAGCGCAAAAGAGTATTACAGAAAAATAAATTCAATTAAAAATTCTATAGAAAAATATGCTGTTTCTGAAAGAGGCGTTACAAGCGACAGTCATATTAGTGAACAGGGTTTTGAAAACATATATCTTAGATTATATTTTGCAGATAAAGCTGTTCTAAGTTCTTCTAGAATTGTAGTTCCTAAAGGACCGCCTAGATTTACAGACGTACCACGCAGACCTACTGGTAAAAAGTATTCTCACGGTAAGAGTGCAAAACAACCAATTGGAGTTTCCGTAGACCAAGAGGCTAGTGAGCTAAACGATCCTGAAGATTCAGTTGTTGCAGATATGAGAATGAGCTACAACCCCGCTATAAACAAGTGGGAAGTTCAAAATCAAATGTTAGCTAGGCTGCTTACGGATGTAGATCCCGCTCCTATACAATCTATTCCTTTAGATGCTGAAGATGTAGATTCAATTCCAGCAGAAGAATTTGCTGATATTGGTAGCGATAAATATCTAGGTCAATTCTCTACAGGGTTAGCAATGCCACTATCAAGTGAGAACGGAAATCCACATACGTTTGGCCCCAATCTTATTAAATGTAACGATGGAACTGAGTGTGAAAAAATTAGAGTGTTTAATCGTGCAAATAAAACTTATACTAAAGGTCAATTAGTTATTTGTCATTTTATTGGTAATGAATGGATTATTCAAGACTTTGGAGCTGATTTAGAATCTGTACCTAGAGCAGTTGGCGTTGGCACTTGGCAGTTTGGAAAATATATTACTAGTACTAATACTCATTTTAGAGAAGCTGATCCAGCGAAGCAAAGTAATGGTGATTTTGCTAAACTGCAAATACGACCTGACGAGTGGACTACTATTCTAAGAGATAGGTTTTATAAGGGAAAAGCCACTCACAGCTCAAACAGGAAAGGACAACGCGCGGCTAATACTAATTATGAAGCAGAGCTTAATACGTGTATAATGCAAAGCACTATTTGGGATCAATACAATAATGGACAACAATTTAAAATAATTAATCCAACTGGGAAGGGTACTGATCCTATGTGGAACGAAGTTGCTCCAATGTATTGGGGGCCAGTTTTTGATGGTGGGTTTGCTAAGAATGTTACAGCTATGGGAAAAACAGGCATAGAGTTTCGACCCCAACGTAATGATGCGGTTGATAGTATAGACGACGACCTTATACACTTTAAAGGATATGGAACAACATTAGGATCAGATAGAGAAAGTATTCGATCTGCCCACCTTCCACCAGAAGTTGCTGTCAATGGACCTTGGGGGAAAGATAGCTCGCCAGTAGAATCATATCATAACATGGCACAAGATATAAATAAGAATAATTATGATTTTTTGGTTTATGGTTCGCATCAGTACTATACCTATTACGAAAATGAAGATGGCGATGAAAGCACTTTTGCTTTAAAACCAAATGATCCAAATGTGGTAACTTTTATAGCACTTGCTGGGGAATTTGCTGCTGCTGACGATCTAATTGCTCAAGATATTCTTATCAGAACTGGTTATATGAGTGACAGATCTTTTTACACTAAAGCTCGTGCATTTGGAGTGGGTAGTGTTGGAATGGGAAGAGCTTTATACAGAGGAGATCCAGAAGTTGGAATTTATAATGCTGAAGGTTGTAGCGATGGTTTGCAACCTACTAGTATTCTGGATCAAGCAAAATTAAACGATTTAAAGGAGGCTGATGGAGGAGGGGAAGATGACGGAATTGATATAGAACGTGTAAGGACAGTTCCTTATGATCATTATGTTGAATCAAAATTTGATAACTCAATAATTGGTCCTTGCGATCCTTACCAAGTACCAGCTGATGGTGACAACCAAGGGGCAGAATGTCTAGGTATTATTACTGCTAGAACTAAAATTTTAAGGTCTGGTGGCGGTGCAGTTAATTTTGAAACTATAAATAACTTTGGTATGGTTGGAACTGTTACAGCCTTTAGGCAAGATTCTACTTTATCTATATTACCGATAGGTGGAGTAGGTGTTGCGCTTGGAAGTGCTGGTAGCTTTAGTGTTAACCCAAGAAGCAAAGTGTGGGGTAATCGTGAACAAGGGCCAGAAAATTTTGGTATAACTGCGCTACATGTACAAATATTTGATTATTGGCCTCCAGAGCAAACTCTTTATATAGCTCCATATTTTACAGTATTGCATTTTAATGGAGGTAGATTTGGGTCAAGCGCGTTTAGGGAAAAGAAATGGTTCAGACAAAAACCATCTAGTGTAGAAATAAATTGGAAAGATCCCGTAGCTGGAACCCCAACTGAGCAGATGATTGCAGACGAGGGGCTACTGTCAGCAGAGGTTGATAGATTATCTTACGAAGGGGTAGACGTTAGAGTTCCAACAAAAGTTGGTTCTTTTATTTTGGGATCTTCAAGATTAACAGAAGGAGACACTGTTGATGCAGATACTAAATTAAGAGATAAAGCATATTGGGATGTAGATACAAGCGCAAGAGGTTTAATGCTATCCGATGGCGGTGCTGCCAGTACGCATTTTGCAATTGGAGTTGGAAACCGAAGCGACGAAGAACCTGAGAATGCTCTCGAACGTTTGCCAGATAATTATAGTATAATAGATGCTGGTGAAGGATTTGAGGTTGGTCAAAAGGTAACATCTGTATCAAAGGATGTCGTAATAGAGGTTACTTCAATAAGCAACAATGGAGCAATTAGTGCTTTTAAATTTCCCCACCAAACTATTGAAGAATTCAGTCAGGGTAAATTAGGATTTGGGGGTCCAAAAATGGGAGACTTTGAACCCTCAGATTTTCCCACAACACTATCGTTTATTAGCGGTGCTACGGGTGGAAGAACAGCTAGAATTAAATTTTTCAAAGGTACTGTTTATCGTAAAGATGTATATCATAGAGGGCCAGATAGGTATACCCCGGCGTTTAAAGGGACCAGAATATCCGAATCTTGTGGAGATGGTAGTCAGTATGTTAGAGGAAAGATCAAAACCACCTCAATTACATTAGAGGATAATTCCAGTTACCACCCCTATCCCGGTGAATATGAAGCATTTTTCTACTTTCATAATGACATTACCCATACCTTTATGGGTGGAACCACGTTAAATTCTAATCCATATCTACAGTATATAAAGCTGACAATCAGTTAGTTTTAGTGTATATTATTACGTAAACCGCTTTTTACAGGAGTTTTTCAATGCCAGATATTAAATTTTATGCCAATATTTTAGGCGCAGATACTGAGACTTTAATTGACCATACCGCAAGTAGTGGTATTGGATTTTTTGGTAACGGCTTTGGAACTTCTGTGCCGATTGGAGAAGTTCAGACAACTACGTTTGTTACTAATAGTACGGGTACTACAGAGGCAGCGCAGTTAAATAATACGGCTTGGCTGACTTCTACCACTACGTCAGTAAATGGCACAAGTAGAAATCTTAATAATCTACCTAATTATCTTTGCCCTTTAAATATTAGATTTGAATCAGATACAACATATAAAGTACAAAATTGTAAACTAAGAATTTTTGATAGATCAAATATAGAAAATCATGCAACTGGTGTTTCAACTTACGTTTACGAAGCTAGACATCCAGCTACAGATGCAACTCTTAATCAGTTGGCTTTTAGAGGAAGGGCTGCTAATACTTGGGTAGAATTTACGGATGGTGTTTCTATGGCAGATATGGTATTTACTAATTCTCCGGGGATGAGCGGTGTAAATACAAGTGCTGCCGACACAGATACTAATTTAGGATATGAATCTCAAGAGGCTGCTAGCCACTCTTCTACTCGCCATGATTGGTTTGTAGCACTTAGTTCTGAACCTGAAACGGTTGGAAGCAAAACTCAGTATGGACTTTACTTTACTGTAGAGTACCTATCATAAAAAACGAGGGGCATTTCTGCCCCCCGTTTAGAGATAACATGTTGAACCTAGAATTAACTAGGTTATGATGTGAATCTCTATTCCATAGCCTTGGTCTTTGGATTCCATTTGAGCCAACCATTATCTGGTAGCCATGTGTCACCATCCTTACGCTTAGGAAACAGACCGCCACCCTTTTTCATAGAGCCAAATGCTAGCTTGGCTCCACAATCTGCACATCGTAGTTCAAAGTATTCGTTTTCGTCTACAGTTCTAACAACAAACTTTAAATTCTCAGAACCACACTTTCCACACTTACTCTCTTCAAAGACCTCTTGAAATCTTGAGATTTGAGTAAACAATTCTCTGTGCGTATCTGCTTCAAACTCTGCTGTAATTCTACTATTTGCTGTTGTATAATTTAGTTTCATTTAATTTCTCCATTCTTGGTTATAACCTTTTAATTCGCTAGGAATTGTACTCTTATCCTTTTGATATCCATTAAGAACATCAATAATGTCGCTAGCTACCTTCTTTGAAATCTTACGATTCTGATCTACTTTAAACATATCCTTAAATATTTTTCCTCCATCTACATTTAGTTGTTTACATTTTACGTCAATGAAATTGTACTGAGCATCACTCATTCTTCCAGAGTCGTCATAATCTCCACCGCTGCTACTGTTTTGCTTAGAAAGATCTCGTACAATCTTTGCTGTATCTTTCTTGGTTAGTTCTTCTGCTGCCACACCCTTAATCTTTAGAACTTTACGTAAAGCTCTAGCTTCTGCCCTTGTGCTAGCAATAGCTACAGCAAATGCACAAAACATGTCGTCCGTATTGCCCTCCCAAGAATCTGCAACTTCTGAACATTTTAATCCATTTGCAAATTCTATGGTAAATATAACAGTAGCTCTACCGTGATGGTCGTCACGATCAGTAGGCTTGACCCATGTAGGACCACTAAAAGACATTGGCCCTAGAACAAGCTCAGAGACCCTCCTAAGCCCCGTTACGAGGGGATGACCATTCATTAGCTCATCTTCCTCAAATAGCGTCATAGCGTAATCATGCCATTCAGGTGATAGCATAGACGGCGCATCTGATGAAACTACATTTTTTACAGATGTATCTGTATTTAATGGTGTACTCAATTCTTCTACTCCTTCAAAGATATTATCTTCAGTCATTATTTATACCTCGATTTCAATGTAACGTTTGGATTTCTTAGGGAATTTGGTAGCAATTCCTTGTAGCAAATCTATCAATTTATCTTTCAACTTTTCTTGCCCTGAGAGTGACAGAGAATCAGAAAGGTTCTTTACTCTAATTATAGCAAAGCCTTTGCCTAAAATCAACCCTGTTTTATTTTCATCTGCTTTTATTTGTTTTTGTAGTTTTCCCTCCCCCCAAATGGGTAGGAAGTGAGATGGTCCGTCAATCTCAATAATAGTTTTAAGTTTAGGTAGATACATATCTATTTCTAGATTTTCATTTGGTATTAGGTTTTTCTTATGTATTTCTACTACAAATCCAGACTTAGTTAATTCATATTTTAAGTTTTTTTCTAGCTTGGAACCTTCTCTACCAGCCTTTTGTATAGCCTGAGTTGCGAGCGACGACATTCTTTTTTTGTCAGCCTCGCTCATATTTACCCATCGTTCTTTTGCTTGTTGTACATACTTTTGATATTCTTTCTCGCCCATACTGGCCCATCTTTTGACTAAGCTTTGACTAATTTTTAAGCGTTCAGACTTAGACCTTTTTGTTCCTTGGGTGGGTATTTTAGCAACGCCTTTTTTGAGTGCATTTTTTTGTGCATCACTTTTAGACTTTATCTGAACACCATGTTTTATCAAGACTCTTCTAATCTTGTTTGGGTAAGTTTTATGCTCTTCAGCAATTTCATACGTGCTTTTACCAGCGTTGTAAGATTTAACTACTTGGTTTTCATTCATGATTTATTTCCTAAAATAGTATTTACTATTCCAACTAAATCTTTATTTGTATTAATTGGAGTTTTACTTGTTACTCTATAAAAATTCTTATAGCTATCCTCGTCACTAGCAATTGTAGGTATGTTTTCTGTGCTTAATAATTCTAGCATTTTTAAAACATTATAGTTATACCAACCAAAGCAATAATACTGCTTATAATTGTTTATATATTTTATTGATTTTTCTAGTGAGGGCAAGCTAAATACTAGTAGGCTTCCTGTAAAATTCCATAAGTCAGTAGCGTTAAAAAATCCAGCATTAACTGGTAAATTAACTGGCCCGATATCATCATAGAAAATACTAACGTCTTTTAATAAGTTTTCTGATTTAGCCCTATTAATTTCTTGAGAAACAAGGGGCATCAATGGACTATCGAGCCGTTCTAAATAAATACCTAAATTTAACATCTACGCTCCTTTTATTTGTGACAAGATTGTTTTAGCCCTATTATTCCCCGTATGATTTTCTTTTACAATACTTACAATGTCTTTAAAATCGGTAATTTTGTTTTCGTCGTTATAGTTTACGTTAAATTCTTTCTTGAGCATTTTATTTAATGTTTCTTGTATCTTGCTACCGTCTTCGTTGTCGTAGTATGTTGGCACACCGCTGCAAAGAGCGTTTAAAAACGTTTGATTTATTTTTTGTAAATCCTTGAAAATAATTTCATTGTACTTTGGAAATAAAGATCTTAATGATATTGATGGTAAGAATATGTCTACGTTTTCTTGCTTTACTTTATTTCCAATTCCGATTACGTGAAAGCTACCTTCATAGCCTATATTTTCATGTATTTTATCTATAATTATAGCTTTTCCTACATTGTAGTTGAAATGTAAGTCTTCTATTTGGTTAACATCTGCTGCCTGATAAACTTTGACTACGTTTAAACGATCAATACTTCTTGGAAAGCTTTCTTCTGACGTAAAAAGAAAACCTACTTCCACATTGTTTTCTTTTAAGAATGATGCAAGTTCTTTTGTATTATCTAAATTTAAGTTATCTACATTAATTATTAACTTTAAATTAGATTGCTGTAAATACTCAATTACACCTTTATTTATTCTGTTCGCAGAAATTATTAGAATGTCTGGATTTACAGTGTCGCATACATCAAAAACGCTATTACTAGCTACGTCAAAAACATGAGATTCGTGACCAAAGGTTTTAAAGCCTTCGTTTAAATATAGCGATTGACTGTTGTTGTGATCAGAGTAATTATCAATTAGTATTTTCATAAACAATCTCTCAGTTTCTGGTAAGTTTTTACATTGTTAATTTTCTGTACGGGGTGCATATTTTGTATAACTTCTATATTATGTTTGGTTTTAATTAATTCATTAAAGGCTTCAAATAAAAATCTCTGTTTATAATTATCATTAGATATTACCTTTCTTAAATATTCTATAGTTTCATAACTGTTAAAAAAAATAATTTCAGACCAAGTGTAGTATGCGCCAAAACCAAAATGTTCTGCAAAGTTTTTAGATCCGGTGTTTACTCCTATTTCAAGGTCGTCGTTTTTATCTATCTCTGTCATAACATATGAACTGTGACTACCGTTTAGAGATTTAAAAGTTTTAGAATCTATTATTAGACTACCATCGCATATAATAATCTTCTCGTTGTTTATATTATTTAAGCATAGCCTTACGCTCTCGCAAGAGTTGGATTTGTCAAATATTTGATTCTCTATAATCCTAATATTAATATTTCTGTATTTATTTTTAACATATTTGCAAACCCTGTCAGAGTCATATCCAACGCATAAAACTATTTCAAAATTTTTAAACACACTTTTAATTGCGTTAATCTGGATATCAATTAATCTTTTTGTTTTAAAAGGTATTAATGGTATTGCTCCATAGGATTTCATTCTATAGCCGGGACTATCGCAAAGAAAAACTATTGTAATTAATGAATCAGGCATTGTCGGTTTAAATCTAGGCGATGTTATACATTGCTTTTTTACAGACATGAATACAATTCTTTCTCTTTAGAGAATTTAATTACATTATCAATATTTTTAGCGTACTCTGCATTTTCATCGTTAAGGCTTTGCACCTTATAAGCTAGATTAGAAATAAACAATTCTTCGTCGCATTCTACTACAATTGCTTTTGTCATTTCGTTATTAATTAAGTTATTTACTTTTTCTAGAACATTTTCATTTTTTACTGCGTCTAAAATAACATGGAAAGACTTTCTTGTTTTTAAAAGTATAGAATGCATTGTCGTGTTGAAATCAATGTATTGAGTCACGGGGCAGTCTATATTAAACTTACTAATAATTTTTCTGGAAAAATCTAGAATTTTATATTTTTCATGTAGATCATTACTCGATTTATGTATTAGTCGAACATTAAACTTACCCTTGTAATTTAATAATTTTAGTATTGATTCTTGATCTAGATTTGAAATATCAGAACACTCTATAAACAAGTCAAAAGATAGAGAAGATTGCTCGTTTGCAATTAATAATTCTTGATTTAAATCTTCATGCGTTTTTTGATTTCTATATAAGTTACAAAGTCTACCAATTACGTAAAATTCTTTTTCATCATCGTAAGCTTCTATGATTTCTTTTGCTTCTTTAAATTTTTCTAGTCTGTTTGCAAAACATCCCACTTGCGTGTCACCCTCGTAGACTGCAAATATGCATTCTTTGCAGGAAGTTTCAACCATTTTGTCTGATGGCTTTGATTTCATATGTCGTTCCTTTGATTACCGAGGTATCAATCAATACTCCAAGAGATTTTAGAATTTTTTCTACTTCACAGCAATTTTGTAAAGAGCTTACATCTTTAAGTACTGCGCTGAATTGTTTTGAGTCTATGCTGTCGTTTACAAAAAGCGTACAACAAGATCTTAAATCAGTGCCATTTACTGAAAGCTTACCATTTAATCTTAGTTTTTGAACAGCAAGTGAAAGTACTTTTAATGATTCTTCATACTCCATTCTGTCAATACACTCTGTAATGTATATTTCTTCTGATGAGTGGTCAGTCACTTCCTGTAGTGCAGCTAATCCATATTTTGTTTCAATTACTTCAAACCCTTCAACCCCGTTTGTATTTTCATAACATATTTGTATTTTCATTTTTATTTAGCCTCATAAATTTCATCAAAAGTTTCGTTCCAGTTTTTAATAAATTGTTCCTCTGAAAATAATTCTTTAATTGTTTTCCTAGCATTTTCCCCCAAGTTCTTTCTTAGATCTTGGTCTTTTAAAAGAGTTTTCACATACATTTTTAATTCTTCTTCGTCATTAGATACATATCCGTTCTTCCCATTGTCTATCACCTCTGGAATCATACAGGTCGAGGTTGAAACAATCGCGCAACCGCAACTCATAGCCTCTAGTAATGACATTGGTATTGGACTAAGGGTAGTAGTATTTAAATAAACAGAGCATTTATTATACTCTTCTACTAATTCATTTACATCTTTGCAATTTTTTGTACCATCTCCGTTGCCCTCTCCTACTAATTTTGTTTTTAACCCTTGTGTAACTCTTTCCCAGCCAGAGTAATTTAAACAGTAATCTCTTTCTTTAAACTTATTCGCTACTGTTAAAACATAATCTTCTTTTTCGACTTCTTTCTGGCAAAATATATCAGTGTCAAGTCCGTGATGAATAACTTTAGAGTTTTCTAAAATTCCCCATTGCTGTCTAGAAAAATCTGATATAAAAACATTTTTGTTTCCAACCATCTTTTTCATTTGTTCTATATGCTCTGTCTTAATAGTTTGTGGTGTTGGCAAGGTGTGTTCTAAAACAATTACCTTCATGGGAAATTTCTGTAAAATATCCATAGCGACTTGGTATTGCCAGTATTTACTTTGAATCAACATAAAATCATATTCTATAAAACTAACCATTTGGTTTTTGGGCAATATATAATAATTCTCTGGAACTTTTGCTTGCTCTTTATTCCAAGTCTTGTTATTATCTAAACTAAAAGAATAAAAATTATGCCCAGTTTTACACAGTTGAGTTTCATATCTTTCGTGAGTAGGAAAAGTAAGAATATTATATTTTTCCTTTTTGTTTGAATTGCAGGATTCAATAATTTTTTGTACACTATTCACTTAAGTAGTCCTTTATTTTGTTAGCAATGTTCTCATAACTAAATTGTTTGGCACGTTCTAAACCAGATGCGCGATCAATATTATCTCTGTTCTCGTAATAATATCTCATTTGTTTTTTAGTTTCTGATTCACTAGGCTCAAACCATTCTTCTCTACCAGTAAAAATGTGAGGAAATGCAGCGTCTGGACAGTTGCATACATTATAAATACCGTTGATTAAAGATCCAGTGTTTACATCAGAAGCATCTATAAAATCTTTAGGACCACCTTCATTGCTACATATCGGAGTATTACCAAAAGCCATTGCGTCAAAAGCTGGTATAGACCACGCTTCTCCATGAGAAATAGTAATAAAGCAATCACATCTTTGATGTATAGAATTAATTTGATCCGACGTTAAATCTTCAGTTACAACTATTTCTGAACAAAATTTTTCTAGGCTTGGTTTAGTTCTTATGGTTTTTTTTATACTTGTAGAGTTATCTGTATATATTTTTCTAAGCTGTTCTTTAGTAGTGCCAAACTTATTAATCTTTACTAGCAAAGCCACTTTTTCGTCGTTGCAAAACTCGCTATGAAAAGATTTAATTATAGAGTCTATATTCTTTCTACTATTGTAGTCTCCAATGTAGTAAAATATAAATTTGTCTTTCATGTCTTGTAGATTAATTTTTTCATACTCTTTAGAGTATACTGATAAATCAAAACAATGCGGAACAATTTTACAATTTTTTATACCAGCATCGCTTACCACCTTGTGCAAAGTTTTATTAGCAACCCATACTTCGTCTACTAGGCGTAAATTATTTGTCCACTCATTTTGTTTCATGTTATTCGTTTCATATTCAAAATAAGCTACGTTTTTCTTGAATTTAGTTGTAGAAACCAAATGATGTGGCAATACGTGTTGTATACAATAATCTACATTATCTAAAGATTTATTTTCTAGTTCTATAACCCGCTGTGGAATATCTACGTACTTGTTTGTTAAAGAAACATTTCTGCAAACAACATCTATGCCTATAGAATCTAAAGCTTGAATAAAATCTATTGAAGCTTTTGCCCAACCACCACCTTCTCTGTAATGTCCTATGAATAATACTTTCATCTTAATCCAAAAGCCTCCGCTCTTTTTTGTTCCCAATAATTTTTTCTATTACGCAGCGCTGCCATGTTATTGTAAGCATCTTTGATTCCAAACTGCTGTCTAGTATTTCTACCGTCAAAACTTGCAGACATCTCATTGTAGTACATCCCGCCAGTTGTAGCTGTAGAACACTCATATATTAAATCTCTTACAAGTCTTGCCTCCATAAATGAATGAATTTTACTTGGCTCCTTTAGGACATTTGTTATTAACCATCTAGCTAATTCTGAATGTTTAACATTCGGAGGTAATTCTTCAGGCATGGGGTCTGGTCTTTGTATGTCTATTGGAGACATCCAAGTTTCACTGGATGGTTTTACTTCTACCGTGTCAAAGTAACTTTCCCACACTCTACCAGATTTATCCCACTGGAAATGTTCTAGAAAATTATTTCTAGTTTTAAATCCTTGTTGTTTTCTTATTTCTTGCGGTAAATCAAAAAATTCTTTAAACAATTTAGCTGCTAATTTATTATCAGGCACAGCCCTTAAACATCCAGTTTCTAATTCTTTATACAAAGCCTTGGGAGTAATTGCAGTTCCTTCAAGCTGTCTAATTACGCTTTCCATAGCTGAGTAGTCTGTAGCCATAACAGGAATTCCACACGCAGCAGCCTCTACTTGTGGTAGACCAAAGCCTTCGCAGTTAGCATATTGAACGTAAAGATCAAACAAATTTATAATAGTAGATAAATCTTGATAATCTAAACCGTTCTTTACATTAGATAGTGTAGAACCCCACTTGCCAGTATATGGAGACTGAGATGAAGCCCCTTTGAAAAGAGAAGGAAATGGCTTCTTAGTTTCTGGACACACATAAGTAAATAGAACGTGAGATGATAGTTGATGTTGCTGTAAAAGCTCTGGTATTTCCCACCCCAAGTCTGGATAACTTGTATGACAATACAACATATATTCATTTGGGTTTTCAGACTGGTCTAAAAATAATCTAAAAGCTTCAAATAGGTCTGGATATAATTTTCTTCTTTGGTTTCGCATCACAGTTCCAATAATTTTTTTATCTGGATCTATGCCAAACATTTTTCTTATCGCCAAGCCATTTTTTGGTTCATACGCTGGATGAGCAGATGGAGGTGCAGAGCCAATATAATTAATCTTACCACCTGATTGATCCTTTAAAACCTCTCCAGCCCAATTAGAGTAACTTAAACAAGCATCTGCTGAAGCATATGTAGCTATCCACTGCCTTGCTTGGGGACGAGCATCTACAGTAGGCATAATACACCACTTAAAAAAGTCTCTATAAGGAGACCTTTCTGCAAAGTCTAACATCCAAAAATCTCTAATGTCACACACTATATCTGGTTGAAAATCTAAACAGATTCTTTCAAAAGCATGTTCTCCAAATTGCTTTACAGGGTTAGAGTTATAATCTCTTTTTTCTTCTTCGCTAGCTCCATCTGGAGGCATTACACCATAGAACTTCCAAGGGATTCCAGTAGCTCTTGGATCATTGTCTTGAGCGTATGCAGCTAGTTCTGCTAGTTCGTACTTGTTTGTTGAATGTAAATAATTTAATATTTCTCTAGTATAAGTAGAATATCCAGTATTGAGAAATGTGGCCTCTGTGCAAAATATAATTCTTTTTTTTCTCATTCGTCTACATACTCCTGATTACAAATATCAAATTCATTTATTCTAAATATAATTCTGTCGTCATCTTTAGATTTGTTTTTTGCGGAAGCCTGTATAGTCATTTTACTACCTTTAGTAGCAAACCTTTCAATTGTTTCTGCTCCAGTATGCCATGCTTCACACTGTAAGTATGTGGGTATTCTACTTTTTTCACCCGTGCTTTTAGCTCTTCTGTAATTATAGACTACTAGCGTAAATTCAGCTAGTACTATGTCTCCAACCATAGTGGTGCGTGGATTTTCTACAAGATATCCAGTGAGGCAGCAATTGTTCATATTCTCTCCTATCCTAGTATATTAGCTTGTACAGCTAAAAAAAACCATTTAAATTTCATGAATTTTATCTACTATAAGTGATGTTTCATGTTTTGCTACAGAGCCACAGAAAATAAGGTTATTACCTTCATATAAAACATATTTATATTTTTGCCTAATTTTTGGAAATACTACAACGCTGTCTAATGAACATGTGTCATCTTCAATAGTTAAAAAGGCCATCATTTGACCTTTTGAATCACCTTTACTTATCGTATAGTCAGCAATTCTTTGTACATTACCTACCACGCAAAGGTTTTTCCCCTTCTTGCCATTGACAATTTCTTTGCACGTAGTGTTTGCAGCAGATTTATCCGCTGCGTCTATTTTAGTCATTGTAATTGGACACCCTAAAAATCTAGCTTCTTGATCTATAATCCAACCGGGATCGTCATCTAGGCTAAAAGGAGGGTCTAGCAGAAGTTGTATCTCATTTTCTACAACTTGCCTTCTTGCTATTTTACTAGTGCCACCACCTTCTTTCTTCGTTGGTGCTAGTGATTTTAAACAGTCTACAAAATCTGTCCATTTGTTATCTTTATAGTTTGTTTGTATCCAAGTTTGTTCTGCTTTAGTTAAAGTTCTGTATATCTCATAATCATATATGGCTTTATTTCTTGTGATTCTACCATCAAAGTCTCTAAAAAAGCCTACAGAAGCTAAAGCCTTGAAAGCTGTTGATGAAACCTTGGGAGCAAAGAACAATAGTATTTCTACCCAAGTAAATTTAGTTATCAGTTTTTTACATTCTGATTCTACTTCTTTTATACCATCAATAACTTTGTCGCCAGTTTTACCTGTTAATGATTTAATATCTTTTATACCAAAGTATATCTTACCCTTTTTAACATTAAACTTAGTATCAAAATTAGCTAGGCTAGGAGTTCTTGCTTCAATGTCAAATAGCTTTGCTTCAGACAACAATTCATATACTTCCCTGTGAGGGTCTTGCTTTTCGTTAGCATAGTATAAATATGATAAGAAAAATTGTTCTGTGTTATGAGACTTTTGAAAGGCGCTCCAGTATGAACAAACAGCGTATGAAATGCTGTGTGATTTATTGAAAGCATACCTAGCAGATGCTTGAATCCAGCCAAATATTTCTTCTGCTTCTTCTTTATTTACTGTTCCAACTTTTTTTGCACCAGCAATAAATTTTTTCTTAACCTTCGCCATGAGGTCTGCTTTTTTCTTACCAATAGCTTTACGTAGTTCATCTGCTTCCTCAAGATTAAATCCAGCAATTTTTTGCGCAATACGCATAGACTGTTCTTGATAAACTAGAACTCCATAGGTTGGAGCTAAAATTTCCTCTAAAGAGTCATGTAGATAGGTGACTTCTTCTCGACCATGCTTACGGTCGATAAAGTGTTGAGTCATAGACTTACCATCCACGAAAGCTTTTAAACATCCGGGCCGTATAATAGCAATTAATGCTGACAATTCTTCAATATTGTTTGGAGAAAGCTTCTTTGACCAAGATTTACCAAGATTGCTCTCTAGCTGGAATATCCCTTTGGTTTTTCCGTCAGAAAATAATTGCCAAGTTTTCTTGTCGTCGTACTTATTTGACGTATAAATTTCCATTTGCAAATGCCTTATCTAGTTCAATGTTCTGGTAGACCGCTCTGTGAGTCTTCAATAGTTTTATAAATATATTGGCTGTATCCTTAACGTCCTGCAATGCATCGTGGGCATTTTCTTTAGACAATCCCATACGTTCTCGCAGAGTATCCATACTGATTGATCGTATGCTGGGATCTCCTTCAGTCCACATATGCATATTGTCCATGACATCACATTTATGGATCTTGCTAAAGATCTTTTGTTGATTTCTACCTTCGTCAAATGGACCATACTCTTGGCATAATCTATTGATAATAATCATATCAAACCCAATAATATTAAAGCCTACTGGAATAGGATTAAAGAAGGGGTCTTTTTTCCAATTATACTTGTCTACAAATGAGCAGAACTTTTTCCACACTGATTTTAATGTGGGAGCTTTAGCTAAATCTTTCCTATTCTTCCCCGTGACTTTTAGCGCTCCGTCCTCAATTGGATCTAATCCAGCGGCGATTGCGGCTTCATCATTTAGAATAGGTCTAATTTCGCTGTTAAAAGTTCCTTTCATAGACAAGTTTCTTCCGTCTAATGCTAACGCAGCAATTTGAGTCGGTTGTGTCTTATGAGGATTGCGGCTTCCTGTTTCAAAATCAAATACAATATAGTCTCTATTCGCCATTTTTTATTTCCTTAATTTTCATGAGTTTATCTAGAAGGTTAATTCCTAGAACGTCAAATTTAACATGACCTAGTGCTTCTAGATCTGACATTTCTAATCCTGCTATCTTTTCTGTAGAACCTTTCTGTGCTACCATAGGGCATACATTTTTTAGTTTATCTTTAGATATTACAACGCCAGCAGCATGTTTACCCTGTGTTTTAAATGTGCCTTCTATGTCAATTGCTTGTTGAAAATATCCTGCATAATCACCTTCAAGCTTTCCATCATCAGTGATGTGGCAAAAATCTCTTAGCTCATCTGCACGGTTTATTAGAGACCATCTAATAATTGATCTATCTTCATCGTCCATGTCTGCCAGTTGATCAGATATATCTGCTTCATTAGGCACACTCTTAGTTATAGCATTCATTTCACTAAAAGAACAAGCCTCGTTTATACGAAGTACTTCTTTAATTGCACTACGCCCTTGTAGTCTACCAAATGTAATCATCTGACTCACATGTTCATTACCATAAGTATCTTTTAAATAATCTATAACGTCATCTCTACGTTTGCCCGGAACGTCCATGTCGATATCAGGTAAAGACACATGACCGCCTGTGTTTCTACCAGCATTATAGAACCTCTCAAAAATTAGATCATGTTCTACTGGATCAATTTTAGTGATGCCAATTAGATAGGATATTAAACATCCAGCAGCAGATCCACGCCCCGGTCCAGCTAAACATCCCATATCTTTTTCTACGTGTTGAATAATATCTTGCACAATAAGAAAATATCCAAATAGATCAGCATCCTTTATAACTTGTAGCTCTTTCCTAAATCTGTCGCCATAGATTTGCTGTAGTCCTTCATCATCCCCAACCTTGTCTTTTAGAAAGTTTCTATATCCTTCACGCGCCATGTCAGTTAGATATTCTTCTTGCGACAATCCTCTTGGACATACAAACTTTGGAAGCATAGGAGGATTTAATATTTCATAATCTTCACACGACTCGTATATGTATTGCAGTTCTTTAGTTGCCTTACCCTTTGTTATACATTTGTTATCATTAGTAAAGTATTCTAATATCTCTGGCTCTAATTCATTTTTTCTAATCTTGGTTTGTATTTTAGGCAGCGTAGTCTTTAGGGCAGAGCATAGTAGCACCCTGTGCAGCACTGCTTGTTCTTTTTTAGCATAATAAGATGGCTTGATATTATCTTTAGACTTTGGTAATGCCACAAGATTATTTCTGCTTATAATATCTTTAGCAATATCTGTTGGCATATTTCCATCTGTATTAGTCATTGATACCATCTGTATAAGATCGTGCCAGCCATCTTTGTTTTTAGCGTACACTGTGGTGTTGTCAAATGAACAGCCAATGATTGGTTTGATGCCAACCTTCTTGCAGGCTTGATGGAAAGATACTGCGCCTGATATAGATTTATAATCTGTAATACCACAGGCTGGATAGTCATTGTCCGCACAAATCTTTGCAAGTTCGTGCGGCTTAGAGAATCCTTTTAGTAAACTATAATGCGTAAAATTCTTCAATGGAAACCAGTTCAATCTTTCCTCCTCAATTATAAGTTGCCAGATAACACTGTGAATCTAGAATGAACTAGATGATGGTTTGAATCTGGCTTTGTATGGTGACGGATGATATCTTGAATCTAGAATTAACTAGATAATAACCTGAATCCGTCATTGTTTTGGGTTCGCGGGCAAAGGTCTACGCACGGGTTCCTTAGATGTTGGTCTAGGTTGCCCCGGTGAAGTCAGTGGGAATTTCTTTACTTCTTCGCTCATTTTTCAATCTTTCCTTTACTTTTGGGAATAAAAATTCTGCAACTATCATCCCAGCCTTGTTATCTGATGGATAGTGGACTCCCTGTAATATTCTAGCAATTCCAGCTTGTTTTGCCAACTCAAAAAATTCTTTGCGATACTGCGGATATTTTTCTGAAAACAAGTGCGCTGCAATAGCAGCGTAAATCGTATGACCGCTAGGATACGCAGGTGTATGGTGAGTTTCTGTATACAACACATTAATTTTTGTATTCAAATATGGAGCTATTTGTTCAGGTCTTGGTCTATTAAAATAATATTTTAAAGCATACGTGTATGGCTCTACAAGGTTATAATATTGATCAAACTCACTTCTATTTTCTTTTATGCTTTTGCTTTCTAGAAAATCAAAAAATAAATGCAGAGGATCGTCATCTACTTTATATACTAACTCTACAGCCTTGTTAGATCTTTTCTTTGTTGCTTCAGCTACTATTTCTAATTCTTTACTGGTAGATAGACTATTATTTTTAGGAGGTTGCGGTAAAATATTTTTCCAATTAATATTTAAAGCCCCCTGTCCACTTTCGTATACAAAGTCTTTAGAGTATTTTAAATCTTTTAATTTTACTTTAGCGTCTATAATTGCGGCTACATTATTTATTAAGCTCATATTCTCTCTCGCTAAATACTTTTTCTAGTCTTTGTACTAATTTAGTACCAGCCCTACGTCTAAAACATGGCAATAAACCATGTATACATAAATATACACCAGCTCTTATACATATTAAACCATGACCTACGGCAAATCTAAAATGTTGCCAATAGGTCATGTTATTTTCATTTAGATGCTCATTCCATTTTTTTCTTAGTGTCATTTTACCAAGCCTTACAAGACCAATAGCGAGCTTTCCAACGTGGACCCGGATTGTCGCAGTTATGTCTAGCCCTGAAGGACTTTCTACGTGCTGGATTATCTTTTTTGATTTCCATATTAGGATCGCCAAAGTTAACCTTTACTACATTACCCTTATCATTTTTTACGTAAACGCTTCTCTTCTTAGGGCCGTCTGGAGTTAAGAATGGCTTGCCAATCTTTACCTTTCTGCCTTGATATTCAGCGGCTTTGTTTTTACGAAGCAGCTCAAAATCTTCTTTGTCAATTTTACCATCTTTGTTTTTGTCAAGAGCCTTCTTTTGTTTTTCAGACGGAGCTGATTGAGCTTTTTTCCAAGCTTCTGGATCTGGCCTGTCCTTATCGCCCTTTTTGGCAGGCTTATAATTCTTACCTTCACGTTCTTTCTTTTTACGAATATTTTCCCACAGCGATGCAGCGTCATGCTCCTCTACTTCTTCACCAAAATCTTCATATTCTGCTTCTGCTGGTATGTAAAAATTTTCTTCAGTTAGATTCTCCGTAAAGCCAAACGTGTCAGCATTATACCGTTTGTCAGCATCTTCTAAATTAAACATAAAGACTCTCCTTTTAGATTGTTTTTTTAGCTTCTTCCAATAAAAAGTCTAAACTTTTTTGAGGTATTCTTCCAGAAAAATTGTTATATATATCCTTGATCATTTGATGTTCGGGGTCTTTGGTAATTTCTAACCATCCTACAAAATAATTCCACACTCTATCTTCTAGGATAAGTGGGTACTTTACACCGTGAGGTCTACCAAACCTGTGTAACCAATCAAATCCGGGTAGACATACAGCTTTTCCACCGTTCCTACGGAATTTTTCGTGAATATATCCTTCCTCCCCTCCAAATCCTCTAAATAGTGGGTTAAAACCTAGCCATGCGCTAGTTCTACAAGAAAATACACCTAATCCTTGCATTGGTATCTCAAATGGCTCCTTTTTGGCTAAATTTTCGCTGTCTGTAGCCCATTGACCATACATGTCACCTCCCCACGTTGGTTTGAAATGAGTGGAAGGAGACTTAAGATCGTCATAAATTAGAGGTCCATGTATAATGTCTTTAGAATAAGGGTTATTTTTATAATATTCAAGTAAATTATCTATAGCATTTTTAAAAAATAGCACATGACAATCCATAGATATGCAGTATTTTCCAGTAGCATTCTTAAAAATCTCATTTCTTGTAGATGTACTAGCTTTATGTGTAAATGGTATGTATTTACCGTTTGGAACCCACCCATCTATCAAATCTTTAACGCACTTACCGTGTGGTCCGCTTGGGTTGTTATCTACAACTATGATTTCAACCAGATCTGTATTTACTACGTCGTGATACATTCTAAGAGCCTGCACTGAAAAGTACACGCCGTCAAAATCATCATACGTAGCCATGCCTATTGTTAATAATTTTTCCATATTTTACCCCGGAGCTTCGTAAAAACTAAGATTAAATCCTTCTTTAGTACAATCTTGTATTGTTTTGTCCATTCCATGATCTGTTACGTGTTGTTCTACGTATTCGCACATGCTTATATCAGTTTCGGGCCATTTAGTTTTACAAAAATGACACAATCTTGTGCATTTCCAGTGTTTTCTTGTGGAATCTAATGGTTTTGGAACAATATTTTGTCTAATTTCCTGTACTCTGTTTTTTAACATTTCCAAGAATCTTCCTTCGTCTTCTGGAGAAAAGCATAAACTGAAAGGAGAGGGGTCAGGATTACCATCTTTATCTTTATAGAAGAATATGCTCATAATTCTATTTGGAAACTCTGGATATAGTTTTGATATAGCATAATAGTAAAGCAAGAGTTGTGGATCATTTTCTAATTTCTTGTAATCTTTTACCTCTCCAGTGGTCCAATCCATTCTCCTCCCAGTTTTCCAATCGACTACCTCTATTGTATCATCATTAATTTTAGTTACAAGGTCAATTGTACCTTTAATTGCTATTTGTCCTTTAAATACCTCTCCGTTTTGTTCATACTCAAACTTAGCCCAATCCTCTTCAATTGGTATATCAAAATGAGGTTCTGGGAAGTGTATATCTCTTAACCTTGGATCAAACTGACCGTCACTGTGCTGTAGGAAGCACCAAGCTGTTGTTGCTATTTCTTCTCTATCTTTGCTACTGAACTTGTGGGGTGATTTTTTGGCATAAGAATCTATGCTAAGATCAATTAATTTATTTACTAATTCGTCAGTATGTAGTTCTTCTTTTCGGCACTTAAATTTACCAATAGCATCGTCATCAACCTTTAAGAACTTGACTTTGGGCTTATCTTGTTCATACTTCTTTAATCCAGCCAAGACTTCCATTACCTTATGAACCATTGTACCCATGTCTGCTTTCTTCCCACTTTTAGACTGATAGCCCAGAACATACGTCATAAAGTATTGCATTTCACAATATCCATAATTATTGTAGCTTGACGATCTAATGTAGGTTATTAACATGTTAGTTGCTCCAAAGGTGGTTTATTTTTTCTAAGTATTTTATTAGTTTATCTATATGGCTATCATTATTATCAATAATATAATCAAAATTAGCCCAATCATATTTTTCAAGACTTAGCGCAGTTTCGCAGTAATGGTCGCTTGCATATGGATTCCTTGTTAGCCTCAATACAATTCCTCCAGCTTTATGTATAGCTTCTACTTCGTTAGGGAATCTTACATCTGGTATCAAGGCTATTTCTGATTTTTCTTTTAGTATTGTTTTAATTGTATAGTCTACCCATATCGTATCTTTAATCTTTCGCATCACATCTGTACCAAGATACTGCAAAAATTCTCTAGATGTTTTGCCATATGGTGTCATGGTATTTTTATCATCATCTGTACCGTAAACTTGTTGAGGCTCAAGATCAAACAAGTCGATGCACATTTTTTTCAAACAGTCTGCGAAGTGATATATTTTAATATGAGGCCATAGGTTGAGGTCAGCGTACTCTATGAAGTCTTTGTCTTTTCTAGTTACGTCAAAGATTCCCCAGCCCTGATGACCAGAAGAATCTAAGGTTTGGATTTCTAGCTGTCCATCCAAGTTTATCTTAAAGTCAGAAATCATTTCCATTTGTTTTAATACTGAGCCATTTATAAAGTTGGCTACAGTATTTTTACCAGCTTGTTTTGTGCCTGAAATTCCTATTATCTTAGCCATCAATAAGTACCTCTTAAGTTAGCTAGTATTTCTTTTTTAATTTTCTTGATATCCATATCGCCAATATCTTTTTGTATAAATTTTGGAAATGTTAATTTATAAAGTCTATTTAGCTGTCTTTGTATTTGTACTTTAGATTCTCTACCAGCTTGATCGTTATCTGTTAAAATTATAAGATGCGTTATAGGTAGTTTTAGTAGTTTGTTTTTTTGCTGTTCAGTTATAGTCTTTCCAAATATACTAACTACATTTAAAACGCCAGCTTCATATAATTTCCAAACATCCCCTTGACCTTCTACTATATAAAGGCAGGATGTTTCTTCAGCCTTCTTCATAGCCCTGTGGTAATTATAAAAGTAGTATCTTTTATCAAACCCTTTAGGATTAAATAAAAATTTGGGCATTCTATAATCGCGCATAGATCTTCCGATGATGCCAACCACATCTTTACCATCATCGTCGTGTATTGGTATGATTGCCCTTTCCTTCATTATACCATTTGCATGACAATCTCCCACACCAAAATATTTCATAGTCTTTTTATTAAATCCTCTTGCTATAAAGTATTCTGATGGTATTGACAGGTCATAGTCAATAGTTATTGGCTTATGAGTATTAAGGACTTCTTTTTCTTTTAGTATCTTTATTGTTTCATATATTGAATCTTCTTCTACTTCTTCAGTTTTTGTGGGGACTTTTGAGTATGTTTGTTTAATGTTTAGGATTTTACAGGCCCATTGTAAAGCTTCTTTAAATTCTACATCCTTTCCTTCTTGCGCTGATAACGCTCCTGCTATCAGGCCAAATATATCATTTCTATATTCTTCTTGACATTCTCTAGTCCAACATTTCCACATTCCTCTCTGTGGAGAAAAAGAAAATGCTCTAGGATTATCACTTCCTTCATGCACTGGGCATGTTGAATATATATTATCAGAGAAAACTTCACATTTCATTCCCAGCTCACTGAAAATTAGTTCTGCATTTTCATTCAGTTTTTTCTTGATCTGTTGCAAGTTCATTTGCTAATTTCTTCATAGAGTCATTATTAATTAATCCCGTGTCGCCAATTGGCTGATTCTTTAATTCATTTCTTGTTTGAAGTTCTATAAGTTTTGCGTGTGCGCCTTGCATTTGCATATTTATATAATCTCCATCGTCCATTCCAGCGCCATGTCTAGAAACAATCGGCACTAGTTTTCTATTGCCAGCATTTGGTCCATCTTCTGCAAGCTCTTCTGTAGACTTAGCTTTAAATATTGTAAAAGACGTACACAACCATATCAATCGGTCTGACCCACTCACAGCGTCAGTACTTTCTTTGGTGATACCATCTCTATTTAATTGCACGAAAGATAAACATGGCATGTCTAGCTTAACACATAAATTATGAAGTGAAGTTATTTGAAAACCTAGAGCCTGATATTCCTGTATATTGTTTGTAATAGAATTAGATGACATCAGCTTTAGATAATCATAGATAATTAAGCAGTCATTTGTCTTCCCATTTTCATCTGTCTTCACTTCTTGTACAATCCACCGCTTGATCACATTAAGTATCTGTTCAAACGGCTTTCCTGCGACCGTGGCGTAACTGTATGGTATGTTAGATAAATGATCAACAGCTTTTTGTACATTATCCATCTTCAATGGATCTTCTGCAAATTTACCAGTAGCAACTTCATTAATAGGAACCTTGCTAATATTAGCTATAAGTCTATTTAGATGGTCCTCTTTTGACATTTCTGTATCTAATACTAGGACGGGGACTCCGGTGGAGGATACATTAAGGGCAACATTATCAGCGAATACTGACTTACCAACTTTTGGTCTTGCAGATATAAGATCAACGCATTTTCGTCTAAGACCACCGCCAATGGCTTCGTCGTACCTAGCGAACCCCGTGGGTATACCAATGATATCGCACTGATTTTCTTCGAGAAATTTGACATAATCTTCTACTCCCTCGCCAATCTTTTCTGGATGTTCTCCACCATCATCCTCGCGTAAAAAATCTGTAACAGGATCTTCTAGCTTTTGTATAATTTCATTTATTGTTTCTGACCCAGTGACATCATCCATATCTTTGTTTACTTTACTTGTAAGTTTTTTAATCTTACGAGCAAACTCAAACTTTTTCATTTGAGCTGCAAACTTTATGATATTATTTTTGTCTACTGGAAAATCAAACAGCGACTTTATATACTTAAGTTCTTGCTTAGTATTTATAGTCTCAGAAAATTTTAATTGTTCTGCGGCAGAAAGAAGTGAAGCAATATCTACGGACTGATCGTTATTAATAATATGCTTTACACACTTGTATATAATTTGATTATTGTGATTGCCAAACGTGTCATCATTTACAAAATCTGATACAGTTATGTAGCCATCAATACCATACTGGATTAAACCAGCTAGCACTGCCCGTTCTGCACCGACATCTAATAGTTTATCTTGCATTATCTACCTGTACACCTATCACACCTATAATATTCCCCATATACAATATTAGCATTTACTTGGTACTTTTTACCACAAGCATTGCATGTTACGTGTTTCTTTTTTGGTGGTGGTCTATTTCTGGGAGTTCTATGCACATTTGGAGTCTCTACTTCTTTGTGTTCTCCAGTGTCTGTCCAAGTATTTTCCCTTGCTTTTACTGGCTCCCTACGACGATTTGATCCCAAAGTAGACTTTTTAACTACTCTAAAATCATCTGTAATGTCGTTTGTTTCTTCTAGTTCTGATTGTATGTGTGGAGGGTGCGTAGAAAATGCTTCTTTGCTATTTAAAGCTTTGATTAAAGCCTCTTTTTGTTCCACACTCAATGTCTTAACAAACTCATCCATACTCATAATCTTTTACCTTTCTCTAGTAATATATCTGCTTTACGTTTCAATTCATATATTTTACCGTCAAGTGCCTGTATCCTTGACTCTGCAATCTCACGATAGTGATCTACTGTTGCTGCGTATTCATCGTTTACAATTATAAGTGGTCTACGTTCCTCATATTTAGTATACTTACTAAACTGATCGTGGTTTTTTGCAACCATTTTATTTAGCTTGTCGTTACACCAATTTAGAGCAATCTTCTGCATATTTAATTCATCTTGTAGATGTGTGGAGTAGCTATATAGTTGATACGACCAATCAAATAGTTCTGCTTGGGTAAGAGAACTGATGGTTTCCCTATCAGCATTAGCACATCTATGCCAATCATCTCTGAACTTCTTATTAAACCTAGCATGACTAGCGTTTAAAAAGTCGTCAACCATAGCTTTCAAGTCAGCCAACTGCTCACTCGCCGTTTTCAATTTGTTCTCTCCACTGCTCATCTGTATCAGAATACTTCAATACTATTATATCAATTCTATTTAGTTTGCACCAATCTATTTTATCTTCATCCTTAGCTTTTGCAATAGCAAAATCGGCTTTGTTTTTATGAAAGAACGGTGTGTACTTATAATGTTGTTGACCATGAACTTCTATTGCTAGCATGATTTGTGGTATGTAAAAATCTAAATATAATACACCTTTCCTGTGGGACTCAGTGCTTCCCGGTAGTTTAACTTCTTCTAATATTCTGTAACTATGGTAGATAGTCTTAAGGAGTTTTCTTGCGCGAATGTGGAACTTTGACCGTTTGCGATTGTCGTTTGCATCTACATTGTAGCTTGTTAAATTCCAAGCGTACTCTTTGCCATTTATACCTGTAACCTTCATTTAAAACCTCTGTAATTATTTTAGATAGTAATATGCCTAAGCATATACTTATAATATTCTTTATCAAAATAGCTCCTTTATCTTGTCATATACGAAAGAAGCAATTTGTGGATTCTCATTTAAAAATTCTGATAAGTTGTTTGATCCTTGAAATTTAAAAAATCTTTCTATGTCTTCTTCTTTATCAGAAATATTATTATCACTTAGTATCTTTTGTATTACCGGATCTTCTAAGTTATCGACCGCGCACTGTATTGTATACCAAGCACCAGCAGATTTAATTAATCTAAACTCACATGCTATCTGTACAACCTCTTGTACTTCGTCTAGCCCAATGCCATATCTAATCCAACTTTCCGCTGTGCTATTTGGAGTACCGCCAGCGCAAGATGTTTTGACGTTCCAGTTTGCTATCTGACCAACGTGAGGCCCAGTATCTTTTGGAATTTGCCATCGACCACGATGGGTGATTACCATGTTTGTACCAGCTTGATATTGCAACATATTTCCACAGTCTGCCATCTTTGCTGGTGCGTATGGAGATCCACCAGTGTTTGCGATATTGTGAGTAACAGCAATTAGTATTGTTTTATTCTTCATTAGAGAGCCACTAATACGTTTGAAAAACATAGATAGTAATCGAGGCAATGCGTTACGCACACCTGTACGAACTTCACCGTCTAGCTCTACTGATGGAACCATATTTGATAATGAATCTGCAATGATCAAACAACCCGGATCATTATTAATGTAATACTCTGTAATGTTTAGAAACTCTTCTGCTGATAAAATCTTATCGTCTGTAGACTGTACAATAAGAATTCCTTCAGGATCTAAACCTTTAATCCCATCAAAATTTTGCTTAGACAACCTACCTTCTGTGTTAAGATAAATGACACGTTTTCCTTGAGCTTGACACTTTGCAGCAAAGTGCAATGCTGTCGTGGTTTTACCAGACTTAGGATCACCTGTCATGACCACTACAGATCCTTCTCTAAGTCCACCTCCCAACGCGATGTCTAACGCTGGAGATACACCAATTACTTCCAATTGGTTAATATTTTCTAAGACCTCAGTACCAGTGCTAACAACATCTCCATATTTACTAACAACGGAATTGCTTACTACATCAGTGTCAAACTTATTAGATACTTTCTTCTTCTTAACTTTACTCATAGATCCCTCAATTTGTTTATCATTGTTTTATTTTTAGAATACGTCTGCGTTCTTCTTACTTTAACTTCTTGTTTGTCTTCAACTGTGTTTTGTTCAGGTTTAGTTTTTGCTTTTTTGGCAATCTTTTCTGCAACTTTGACTTCATTATTATAGCTCTTTATTGCTTCAAGTGCAACCTGATTATACTTCCAACCTCTAGGGCCGTAAGCTTTAAGTCCAATGTGATATATGTTTTTAAAATGACTTGACTTTATAGCTTCTATAATTATATGCTCTGGAAACTTTTTCTTTAATCCCGTAGCCGCTTTCATGTTTCTGATAAACATGTCATGATACTTGTCGCCCACTGTCCAAAATTTATAAGATGGTCTGTCCATCTTAAATGATTCTGTCCATCTAAGAATAAGAAATTCAGCGACGTAAGACTCAAAGTTACAATATTCACCCGTATGAATATGTTTATACTTATAAGTTTCAGACCACTGCTTTTGATAATTCTTGCTAAATGGCTTCGCCTTGTCTGACATTGTATACAAAAGCCTCTTCAAAACACTCTTCAAAATTGTCTGTATGTTGAGCCTCTTCTATCAAGGCTGGGACGATCCACATTGTTTTTTCAACTTTATTATCTTTTAAAAACCCTATCGTATAGCAGTCTATCGACTTGCCTTGCAATTCTGCTTTTATAGATCTTACTAGATATACTGCTTCTGCATCTTCATTTTCCATTTTAATACAATGAGATCTATAACGCAAGCCAATACCTTTTATATATACATTATTATCATCACAATATTTTTGGAATGTCGTCCATTTATCGTAATCATCTAAGTATATTTCTTTATCGTCAGAAGTTTGTATGTAAATCCATATTTTTCTTCTGTTGTCAGTGTTGGCATACGCTCTACGCCATCCATCTTCGCCTATGATATATTTCATTATTCAGCTTTAATTTTAGTTACGCAAGATTGATTTTTTCTAGGCCCAACTTTACGCTTTTCATCTGCAAGCGTAGATGCAGTTTCAGTCATAATGGTTGATCCACGATGATGGTGAATGTGTTCACCCGCTGTAACTGTAGTTTGTTTGGCCTTGTGAGTAATATTTTTTTTAATATATGTTTCTATAGATTTTATTGACCTATCTAGATCTACAGCAATTTCTGCTATCTCTTTATCTCTGTAATTATTGTCAATATAAAATGCTTCAACCTTACTGATTGGTCCTTTTTTAGCCATTTATAAAGCTCCTTTCTGCTCGTCGCATAAACAACGTGTTTTTAGTTTGCAAATACTTAACATAGTAGTCAAATGTTTGCTTTGAAGTTGATTTTAGTTCTTTACGAATTTGATTAGCCCTGTGACTGTCTGTGCCTCTGGGGTCAAACAGAGTGCCATTTGATGTAAGTACAAAGAATTTCTTTTGTACCCTTTCTCCTATATCAATTGCTTTATATTCTGCATATACAGTATCACTATCGTCTGATACACTTTGACCAAAGGCGTTATAAGATTTTGTTTCTGTGTCTTTTTTAGCATCTTTTGATGTATAGTTTTCAACATATTTCATTTATTCACCTTTAATAATATATTTCTTTTTCTGTTCTGGAGTCATTTTATTTATTTTGATACGCTGTTCTTTTTTCTCTTGCGCTACTTTAAGATGTTGACTTTTAGATTCTATCTCTGACTTTTGATAGCTACCCATTCTAGACCAATTCTTATCAGCCTGACCGCCAATGGTGCTGGAGTCAGTCATAAAAGAACCTAGCCCTCCATATATTACTCGTTCTAGAGTATTTTTACCACAAGAAGGGCAATTTTCTAGGGCATCGTCGTGAATAGACTGTCTAACATCTTTCAATGTTTCGCCACAATTTGTACATCCATAATCATATAACATTTCAAAATCCTTGTATTGTGCCAGATAACAGACTGAATCTAGAGTTAACTAGAAGATGTCTTGAATCTGGCTTGTTTTGTCCCCCGGCTAGGGTAAAGATATGAATCTAAAATTAATTAGATAACTTCCTGAACCCTAACCGGGACTAGGTTGGGTCTTAGAGTGATGAGCTAAATCTAGAATAAACTAAATAACACCATGAACTCTAAGACTCTAATGCGTATAAAACTGCTCCTATAATTCCGTTCCTCTGTATATCATGATACTCTAATTGAGAGATTCCGACCCCCGTAACATTAGATAATTTTTGCATACATGTTTCTAATCCAGTGTGCTTATATATATCTGTTTGTTTATTATCACCATTTACAAGTACTTTAGAGTGTTTTCCCATTCGCGTAACAAACATCTTAATTTGCTCAAGTGTACAGTTTTGAGCTTCATCTAATATCATATACGAGTCGTGGAACGTCGATCCTCTCATAGTTTCTAGGGGTTCAAATCTAATCCTTCTTTGATTATAATAATAACCAAATTTATCTCTACCTAAAAAATATTTTAAATTTTCCTCCATAGGTTGTAGATATGGTTTTATTTTTTCGTTCAGTTCTCCCGGCAGAGAACCAAGATCTTTACCCGCACACACCAAAGGACGAGTTACAATTATCATGTCTATTTCGTCTTTTAAAATCTTTTGTGCTGCTATTCCAGCTGCGATAAATGATTTACCACTACCAGAAGGTCCAGTACAGAAAACTATATCGTTTTCTATAATTGATCTTATATAATATTTTTGATTCTCAGTCTTAGCCTCCAGTACTTTTGGTTTATGTGCTTTTTTTTCTTGACGCTTTTTTCGATTGTTATGTGCCTGTGCTGCCAAAACCGTTACTCCCTCGTTGCGAGGTTTCTAATTCTTCTGCTTCAATTAGAGAAACTAAAGGAACCTCTTGGAATATAATCTGTGCGATTCTATCCCCACGATTTATTTCTACATCTTCGTCAGAAGTATTGTATAAACAAACCATGACCTCTCCCCTATAGCCAGAATCCACGACTCCAGCTAAAACATCTAATCCCCTTTTTACAGACAGTCCAGAACGAGGCCAAATTAATCCGGCTAATCCTTCTGGCATATCAAAGGAAACTCCTGTTTTTATAGTTGTTCGTTGTCTGCCAACTACGACTGTGTTTTCAGACGCATACAAGTCATAGCCAGCATCACCGCGATGAGCTTTAGTCGGTGTCTCTGCTTCTTCGTTCAATAATTTAACATACACAAAAACCATAGTTAACTCCTAGATTATATCACACTTCCCGCCAGCACAAGCTACCTCTTGTACTGGATTTACATTATTCTGTTCTTCAATTACGTTGGTGTAATGTACTTCCTTGTACTCACGGTTGATATCTAACCATTCATGCCAATTGTAAACATCCTTCATACAATATGTTAATTGTTTTAAATCTCCATTCATGTATTTATCAGCAAATTTTTGACATCTATCTTTATAAGATTTTTTTTCTGTACCTTTAGCCTTTTGACCAACACCTAATAAACTATCACACGCTGCCCAAAGATTATCTTCATATAGTTGTAGTCCAATTTCTATCAGACCGCTAACAAACATTGCAGCATCTCCATAGTGTTGTATCTGTTCACTGGGTAAATACACCGTTGTGAACGGAGCTTGAGCATAATCTTTATCCCCAGCTATGGGAAGAAGAGAAACGCCACAAAAATATTTACGATATTTATATATAAAATCTGTAACAGAATCCCATTCATCTGGCTTTACATTAATAGTATTAGAAACATTATGCGTCAACCAAGGTTGAGTACATTGCTTTGGGTTTGTACCGCTTACAACCCAGTTTCTTTGCGTACTTTTTACATACTCAAGAAGGTCGATTGCACCAACTTGATTTTTGATCTTTGCGCCGTCTGGAACTTCTACGCAAAATGCTACTACGTCATCTGAGTCATTATTTGACCACACAGACTCTTCACAAGCTCTAGGATTAATTGTTTTAAAATACTGGTATATTGGCTCCAGCTTATTAGCTTGGACTCTACGGATGTATCTCTTGGCGTGGTGGGGGTGAATACCAGACGATGTTCCAAGAATGCAACTTGATGTTCCTTCTGGTTTAACACAGGTTGTACGAGCCGCTTGATTAACACCAATTAGTGCAGCTAATTTCTTGTTGGTTTCTTTTACTATTTCTGCGCCTCTTTTTTGCACTTCTGGGTCAAGACAAATTTCATGTTGCTCCATAACACCCGTCATTGAAACACCCAGTAAAGCTTCGCGGCTAATAATTCTTTCTGAGACCTCTCCAAGATATGGAAAACTAGCAAATCCAGCCTGTAGTGTGCCAATAATTGCAGCGGAAGCACACGCTTCATAAAACTCTTTCTTTGTAGTTACCTTAGCGCAGTTAATTGTAGATAGATTACACGCCTGCCATCCAGTTTTACCTGTCTGCTCATCGACGGGCCACATGCCAATTTCCACACATGGATTGACAATCAATTCTGTAGAATCAGACCATACAAATCCGGGTTCTCCAAACTCTTTAACAGATTGCATGAGTTCTGTAAACTGTTCTTTTGTTGTTTCGTTGCGAAGCAATAAGGCAGAATTGTTTGATCGTCCTCTCTGTGGATTATCAATAAACCATGATCCAGTTTTAGCTTTTGCCATTTCTTCGTCGTCGGCAGAAAAGACGCAGATAGTAGCGCTACGACGAACACCGCCACTGATTACAGCATCAGCGCCATACATAACAATGTCATACGCTTCAATTGGCTTGAGTTTCTTCTGACCATTTTTAATAGCATTGTCAAGTGTTTTCTTGATGCTAGTCAAAGCATTCTTTAATGGTTCTGGACCCGGAGCTTTACCTCCACTTGATTTTAGATAAGCTCCTGCTGGACGTATAGCAGAATAATCAAATACAACTGTTTTACCATTATATTCAGGAAAAAGATCATCTCCCTTGAAATAACTAGAAATAAGAACACCTACAGCGTCTGACCAACCTTCTATAGAATCTTCAATAACAAATTTCTTTTGACCGTTTTTTCCTCTGATTAAGTTAGGTAGTTTAGCAATGTGGTGTTTCTGCACAGAGAATCCAGTTCCACAACCACAAAGTAATAGATACATGCATTCTTGGAAAAATCTTGTTCTGTCAATATATGAAGCAATACAGTTATATATTCTAGCATTATGTTTAAACACTGGAGATCCACCAAATTGTAAAGCTCTTTGTGAACCAAGAATCTTTTTTTTCTTCATGTCATCGTATGCTTGATCAATATACTTTGCGATCTCTGCCACTGGAGGAGGAGTCGTCTCCTTGTGTATACTATCATCCACATACTTGTCAATCATCATTTGTCTTACTCTATCAACTGATTCACCCCACGTTTCTCTTCTTTTCTTTTGTGGACACCACCTTGCATATTTAGATACGAACGTATAACTCATCAGCGATTTGAGCGACATGTACTAACTCCGTGTTGTATTTTAAGTATCAAATAATTTATCTAAGAATCTATTTATAATCCATCTAATGATAACAGGTAAGATAACATAAAGAAAAATCCAAGTCAATAAAATTGACCCATATTTTTTCTCAGCGTCTTCTACAACGTTGTCGTATACAAAATTATAACATTGATCCTTTAGGGTATATCTATCAAAATAATCAGCATTATCAAAAGTAACACCTTTACCCATACACATTGTAGCCCATTGCTCTGAATATTGCAAGCATTTTTTGGCAATATCTTTGTAGGATTTTTTAGAATATTTTGCTTCTATTTCAGCATAAATATCAGCATTATTGAAATTGCAAAACTTGACGGTATCAGAAGAATCACCATAGCCAAAACTAAAGTCTGGAAAATTTCTTAACTTTATAGATCCACCTTCTTCTCCAAAAATTATTTGTTCAATGTAAGCATAGAACGTAATAAGTTTTGTTATCTCTGCTCTAGGTTGATTTTCGCCAAACTTTATAATTGTTACATTGTCACCATGACTTATGTTTGCAACGCAAGGGCTTTCTGCTTTAATCTTAAATCCTTTAACTTCTATTCCATTTCCATTAAAAATATTCCTAAGACTTATATTTATTTCTTTTGGTGACATATTTATCCCCCATGTATTAATACCCACGCTACAGCCATAAAATACTCATTTAGTTCTGCTTTCTCAGATTCTTTTAAAGAATGATTGTCATCTCCCATAATTTCTTTTAACAGTTTTACTATCTCTTCTGCTAGTCCGTCATATTTATCAACTAGTGTGTCTTTAAAAAATATTTTTCCAGCAAGAGTATAAACATCATTTACTTGTTGCGAAGTGGCATTATAGTCTAAAACTCTTTTTGCAAACTCATAGTTAAAAATAGCCAACTTAGCTTTGTCGCTTGGGTCTGTAACAAGTTCAGAAAATATTTCAACCCTATTTATAACATCTTCGTGAGGTTTATCTATGCTCAAAATTTTTACTGGTGGCGGTTCTGGATTTGGTTTAGGAGTTTGATCAAGCAAATCTAATAAGCCTCCACCGAAAAAACTATATAGCAACAAACCTACTGCTAGTATATTTTTATACATTTTATTTCTCCGCATTAAATAGTGGAAAAACTTCATCTAGCTTTTCCACTGCTTGGTCTAATCCTTCTTCTGTACATTTCTCTTTTAGGGAGTACCATAGGTCTACGATTTCCAAAAAAGGCTTATCAGCAACCTCGTCTTCCTCGATGATCACCTTGTTCTTTTTTAGAAAATTAAAGCTAAACATACTTTTAACCTTTCCCAATACATAAGACCAACTAATATTTGAAAATAGTAACACAGACGCTATTGCAATCGCCGCTACTCTTAAAATCATTTCTGTTTCCATAATGTCTCCAATCCTAATGTTTATAAATTAATAATCCTTCTTTTAGTATTTTAGCCGTTCCCTCTCCGTGGTATGGGCATTTTGTTTTGTGACCGTCTCCTTGTTTTATCCAGCCTGATCCACCGCAGGGGCATTTGTTTGGATCTGGGTTTGGTCCAATAATGTCTGGAGTCGGATTATCTTCTTTAAATATTTCTGAACCCGCTTTGTCGAAAGCAACTTTAACGTCTGCCTTCCATGTTTCTATGTAATCTTCATACATGTTTGTAATATCTTCAGTGCTACATCCACAATCTACATGTCCACCGTCAATAACAGACTGCCTGTTATCCATTATCATAACCGTTGCAGCTATACTGATTACAGAGATAAAAACAAGCTCAAGATGTTTTTTCATGGATCGCCTCCGTCCACGGCATTATAATAAGCAATATCATCAAATCGCCCTGTCAATCCAGCTTGAATGGCTGTATAACTAGGACTAGTATCTAGAGTTGCATCAATTGTATTAAACTCGCCAGTTGCTAGACAGGTTACAACAACAGTGCCATTTTTTGTTGCTTCTACAGAAGTGTTTGGATTTGTTATTACGTCAGTTGTTGAGACTACGCCCATTGTAAATTCTCCTATGGTTTAGTATAAATTAATTTTGAACCTTTGTATATTTTTTCTATAATTTTACCTTCTACGTATGCAGAAGGAATGTTGTTTGAACCCTTTTTTACGTTAGCCACAGAACACTCCTAAACAACAAAGTAAACTGTGTTTTCATCCTTAGTTAGTGTTGCGTATGACGCAGCATCTGTAAAAACTAAGTTTTGAACACCGCTAACGTTAACGCCCTCTTCTGCACCAGCCTGTACTATGTCTGACCTTATTGCTATTCCAGAAAGATTTGAAAAAGTTGTAACTCCATCACCAATTTTTAAATTATTGTCGTCTATAGAGAATCCGGGTTCTCCTTCTCCTAAAATTGTATTTGCAGAGGCCCACTCAGCGACAGAACCTCTACGTAGTTGCACTCTTGTGTTTGAATAATCTGGCATTAAAACACCTCATCTATCGTAAAGTCTACTTTTCGTGGTGGGAATCCATCCACATCGCTGAACGCCCAAGCTCCATTTTGATTTAGCATACCTCTAGCATCTTTTTCTCTAATCCAAAATGATCCGTCTGGTTGATCAAATCGTTTAGGACCACCGTTAAATGCCCCCCAACTATTTTGAATTAAGAATAATGTTTCTTTATATATTTCATGCGAATCGTCCATAGAAATCCAAGCCATTGCGTGATTCCATGACCCTGATCTACGAGCTATACCATTGGAGTCTCTACGTGAGGAAAATCCGTAATTACTACACACGCTTAAAGCATACCCGTTAGCTATAGCATCTCTAGCTTCTTCGACAGATTTTACTAAACTAATTGTTTTTACTTGGTGCTTCTTGCCCTCTTCTATTACGTCTCTAGGAACGCCAGATCTTCCCCAACTTGTTCCTATTCTACTATTATATTTAGAAAAGTCAACGAATCCATAATCTTTTCTAACTAGGATGCCCCCGTTCTGAGCAACAAATCTTGCAGCAACAGAACAGGACATCCCTTGACCGCCATGACCGCGAGATCCATATATTGCTTCGGTTGCTCCTCTCGCCACAAATTCTTCTGCTTGACCACCAACAATTTCATGACATCTTGTAACATCTACGGCATTACGTGTTGAATGCGAGACGCAATCGCCTGTAGTTTGTCTTTCGTGAGGTCCAAAACTTGGATCATGTTTTATAGCAGACTTATGCAGTAAAGCAACTTTACCCTTGCCACTACTATATAAATCAGAGGCAGCAACTCCAAAGAGGGGGTGTGGCAACTCTCCTAAAAGTTTATCAGTATCTTCTGGATCGCACCACGAACCTACAAGTCCGTCCTTATAGGCTTTTAATATTTCTTGCGGTGTATTAAACATTTTTTACTCCGACGCATTGTTTTTTGCCCACTTAACTACAGTATTAATTACAACTGCTGCAATTGGTACAAGCATTACGCCCATATTTCCAAGATCTAGATTACCAAGATTTTCACCTAGATAAGTAAGACCAGCAGCTAAAGCTACAAGTGCTGTATTTTTTGCAATATCTACAACGTCGGCTACATTAAGAGTGAACGCTGGCGAATTATTTTTATCTGACATTTTTATACCTCTTCAGTTTTTGAAACACTTACTAAAAATCCTCCGTGCTTATCCTCATCTATGCGATACGGATAACCTAAAAATCTTATTTCTTCTCCATCGAAATTTTTTGTTGGTCTTGAGAATCTTCTGTTCATTGTTAGGCAAGACATAAATTCTTTTAAGACTTCTTCTCTTTCGTCTTCATGGATAATATTTAACCAATCAAAACCCTCAAGACTTGCTCCACCTACTGGCAAGAACTTGAAAAAATTTGCATTGCTCCATGTCATTCTTCCGTCTTCGTCTGTTTCAAACAGTGCAGCACCGCTGTAATGTAAAGCAGCCTTAGTCCTTTGGATGATAACTTTTTGTCGTTTTTCTATTCTTTCGCAGCTTTTGCCCATAGATATTATAGCATCTTTTAAGCTACTACCACCATTAGTTGTAAGTTCTTTTTTTATTTCGTTTACAGATTCTATAAAGAAATCTTGATTTTTGCATAGTTTTACAATTGGTTTAAGAAATTTTTTCCATAATATGGTTATAAGACCAATCGCTCCACTCAAACCTCCAAATATAATTGTAATTACTTCTGGATTTAATTCTGTCACAGTTTTGCCCCTCGTATGAAAATAAAAGACACGCCCCCTTTCGAGGGCGTATCCCTTTGCTAAAACAAAATATTAAGAAGACGTATCTGTTGCGTCTTCAAATGCATCTCTAGCTTTGTACTCGTCCGTAGTTGCCTTGCCAAGACCACCAAAGTGGTAGGTAAGTTCACCCGGAACTTCTCTAGTTGGACTAGCTGCTTGATCTGTAGCAGCCGTGCTGCCATCCTTCTGTACAAAATTCTGAGCATCGCCAGCATTTGATCCCTTGGTCCTGCCCGGAACAACACCGCTACTAGGAACAGCAAGGACATCAAAAGCTACATCGGCAGCACTTCCAAGTCTGCGAGTAGACGATATTCTGTGGATACTATCTTGACCAACGCTATCATACTGAGCGCCGGGAATGGTTAGTAAGGTTGAGGCATCGTTATTAATTTTGCCAGCACCTTCTGATCCAGCAGCCTTAATAATGAAATTCCTCTCTCCCCTTGCTGGACTATACGCCAGCCCCCCAGTGCCACCAGCCTTGGCTGTTGTAACACCTTGAGGATCTTCAAATAAACCTCCATCACCACCGTCATTAGCTTTGACTTTTGATCCATACTCAGAGCCTGTTGCAAGCTCATTTGGATTAAGTGTGTCAGTAATAGGACTATCTGATGCTGGTGTGCCTGCGTTGGTGACTGTACCGCCATCAACTTTTTCAACACCGCCAGCTTGTTTTGCAGCTGTAGTAGACATATATTATCTCCGTATATGTTGTAATTTTGTTAAAAAGTAATGTCCACTCGTCCTTTATAAGTCCTATTCCTAATAACATATACACTTTTATACAAACTTGTGCTGAAAATTTTTAGTCATTTTTTTGACCTTTTTCCTAACAGTTTCCTTGCCAATGTCGTATTTATTTGATAGTTCTTCATTAGTCATTTTTGATATTTTATCTTTTAAAAGACTTTTTTCAAAGTCATTTTCAGCCTCGTCCAAAATGTCAATTATCATTTCTTCAGTATTATTAACGCTTTGGATGGAAGGGTTTAATTTTCCACAAAATTTGCTTTTATTTACAAATTTAACAGCTTTTAAACATTCAATATAAACACCCTTATACAGATAGGTAGTAAATTTACATTTCTTCTCTGGTTTAAAATTTAAGAAACATTTCCACAAAGCATTAAGTTTGCAAGTGTAAATATCTTCTTGTTCTAACTGATTGACAAACTTCTTACAAGCATGATTCATGATATTAACAATATCTTTGTCATTAAGAGCGTTTTCAATTTTTTTATCAATGCATTCTAACATATAAACTCCTTAAATTATAATATTCTTTTCAATATTTTTACGAACCTCTTTAAAATCAAACATTTTACCTATACCAACAAAAAATCTATACCTACTTAAAACCTTTAATAACTCAACACCTTCTGTTTTATTTAGTTTAGATTTTATTTCTTTAGTAATGTCAAAATTGGCATGACCAATCCAACACTCAAAGTTGGAGAGCATAGCCATATCATCCATTAATTCTTTTGATATGGGAAGTATTGGCATGTTGCTCGTAGCGTTTGCTTGTTTGTACGCTTCCATCTCTTCATATTCGTCTTCTTCATCTTCGTCTTCTGAATAAACTATCATCTGCTGTATAATAGTTTTAAGCAAAGGGGAAGACATTTGTTTTTCAATTAGGTCTTCATATTTTTGCCAACCAATTTTTTTCTTTGTTTGTTTCATATTACATCATATCTGTAGGAGAAATACATGGTTTTTCTTCATCGCCACCGTCTAGTTTTTTACCTTGTTCTACAATAATTTTACCAATTTTTGATAATAGATCAATAAATAATTCTTCATGTCCATTAGCTACCAATCCATCTCTTACTAAATTGATCGTCTGAACTATTGAAACATCTTTAGAGATAACTTCAATAATTTTCACCATAGCATCACCACACTCTTGATTATAGTCCCCCATTGTTGCGTCAATCAAAACGTCTGGGTCATTTCTATATTTTGTATAACTGATAGATGCTAAAATTTCATCTTCTTGATTTTCGTTTTCATTCATATAAAACTTCTTTAACTTTAAGGGCAGACTTCTGCCATGAAAATTTATTTGCAGTATCTACGCCAGCTTCATTTACACTTAAAGAATTATCTTGTTTGCACTTGTGAATTTTTCTCATATGGGATACAAAGCAGTCTATTTGGTCGTCAGATATCTTTGCCCAATTCCCACACTTTCCTTGAAACCACTTGCCATCATAAGCTAATTCTGTGTCTTTTATTTCTACTAGATCTGAGTTTGTATCATTGCAAAACTCAGTGTGCGCTGAATAATTTGTTGTAATAACGCTTTTTCCACAGGCTAGCATCTCTAACAATTCTAAATTCCAACCTTCTGCTCTAGATGGAAAGATGCCACAATCAGTCTGCGCCATAATATTATACACTTCTTCGTGAGTATTTACCCTGTCAATAAACTTAATTTTGTCACTTAGTTTGCTATTTAAGTACAGGTTTTTCCACGTATTACCCTCCGTTTCTGAAAAAAATGGATTATCTGTCATCATCCATAATTCTACATTATCTTCTTTCTCAAAAGCTTTATTAAATATATTAACTAAGATATCGTGACCTTTTCTGATTTCCCATTTTCCACAATTAAAGAATATAGTTTTCTCTGAATTTGATTGTTTAGGTTTGAATATATTAGTATCCACGCCTAAAGGAATTACCTGAACTTCGCTAGAGGGTCTGTAAACATTCATTAACATTACATTTTTAGCCCAGTGAGAACATACAAAAATTTTATCTAAAGTATTTAAGTGATGTTTTTCTACGTCGTTAAACTTATCTAACTCAAAGATTGGAAATCCTATTCGTTTTCCAGATCCTACAAACTGAGCCATATCGTGTTGATGCCATATCTTTAGGCATGGGGCTTTACTTTCAAATAATTGAGTATTGGCTATAACTTTTTGTAAAATGTCTGCATCTTCTTGAGATGTAGCGTGAATATTTCCGATGGGCCATAAAGCAATGTCAGTTATCTTGGAAAGTTCTTTTGTTATATTCCATCCAGCCACTCCATATCCCAAAGGATTAATCGGCGCAATAATATTTATCATGTTGACCCCCTAAAGAAAAACCATCTTTTTAGTTGCGATGTGTCTTTACATTTTGACACATCGTATAAGTACGCTAGTAATCTATCCATAGAACTAAATATATGTTGGTGCGGCAACATAAAGAATAACCAGTTGGGTGCTAACATCTTTCCTTGTTCGCACCATACTAGTATCGGTTTCTTTTGCCTGTTGGCTGTAGCAATCTCTTCGTAAGACCCACACATGTGTACATTCATGTCTATGTGAGCAATCAAAAAATCTGACACATCAACACACCTTAGATCAGCATTTCTAATATGACCATATTCTTCTCTAATTTTATCAAACTGTCCAGTTTGTTTATAATAATTAATTGTTTCTCTAGTGGTTGGAGTTTCTTTTGCAGATTCAATCGGCTTGTCGCAAGGATTAATTACGCTTACACTCAATTCTTGCAACATTGGGGTGATTGCATTTCTCCATCCGACACCTCCATCTGGTACTCTGTCCATAGCGCCAACTAAGTATGTTCTCATATTTTTTAAATTATTCATTAACAACTCCTACTTAGTGCAACTTTGAGAAAATCTTGAACAGTGCTTGGATCGTGTTCATTAAAAACAGTGCTAACAATAAACTTTCTTTCTCTAACCGCCTTGATACCTAAAGATTTTAGAGCATCAAAACAATCTTGTTGTAATGAAGTGTAACCATTCTGATTGCGCTCAACCGCAGGTTTTGTAGGCGTAGCAGATGGTTTTCTAGCAGCTTGCATATTTGCTTTTTTGCTAGAAGATTTAGGTTTTGTGCTAGGCTTTTTCTTACGCTTTTTAGCTTTAGGAACTGGTGGTGGTGATACTTGATTGTTCATCTGTTTTTGCATAGAAGAGTCTTCGTACTCTGCTAGCACTATCTTGTCACTAATGTTCCAGTGATTGTTTCGATTAAACAAATGACAAACAAACATAGCCAAGAAAAAAAATGTTGCTACATCTACTGAAAAATTGCTAACTGTATCCATAATTTGCTCCTTTGTCCTAATTATATCTTTAATATCGTCCAAGTCAAGTCAAAACTTTAAAAAAATAGCCCGACAGGGAGAACCATATCGGGCTATCTTGATTAGCATGATTGATTGAGTCTAACTTTCTTGCTTCTCTTGTGTTGAAGCTCCAGAAGGTCCGAGTGAAATTTCATCTGCCATTACGCAGACTGACATCTTATCTTTCCCTTCCTTATCTTTATAATCATCAATCTTGATCTTTCCTTGGACTCCCACCAATCTACCTCTCTTAAGATGATCCTTTAGAGCTTCTGCCATCTTACCAAAACACAGAACATTTAGGTACAAGGTATCATCATTTCTTCTATCATTTACAGCCATGCGAAACTTCGACATGGATGTTCCTTTTTGAGTAACAGAAAAGTCTGCATCTCTTGTCAATCGACCGCATCCCAACCAAGTATTAATATTCATCTATACCTCCAGTGCTGAACGAATTTTACCACGCAAAACTTGAGTATTACCGCGATTATGAGTACCCAACGTCGCACTGTAGATCGCTCTAGCAGTATTACGAGGAATACCTAGCAAACTTGCCGCATACTCTGTACCATCCCTAGTGTTATCAAAAACACCAAGGCCAGCCTTGTGAGCCAAAGCCGTTACAGGGTTTAGAGTACGACCACGATGAGTCCCACTCTTAAGAGTTGCAACAACACGCTTGTTGTCAACATCCCAACGATAAGAGTGAGCAACACCATTCAATCTATCAATTACACTACTAACATTCATATCAATCTCCTATTTTAAACTAGAATCACTAACAGTTGCTGTACTTGTAGAGTTGATACGTTCATTGATCAACGCATGTCCCTGTTCCAAGTAATCAGTAAGCCTTAAAATTTCATTTTCAATAGTTTGCTTTTGATTATTTAGCTCATCTATTGCTGTTTTTATTGTTGTTAAGTGCGCTTTCGCCATTTCTTCTACTGACATATTTGCCTCCAATTTATTTTACTCAAATTATACAAAAAAAACTACATGTTGTAAGTAATGTAATTCAAAACATCTTGATGAGACCAACTAGCCTTATACTCTCCCAGTGTTGACAATTCACTTACTTCTACATACTCTTTTTCTAATCTGTATATTAACTCTACTAATATTAATTCATTATGAGTTAGTATACATTCTTCAACAAGGTCTCTAATATCGTCTCTGGAAGATTCTATTTTGTTTTTTTTCTTAGCCATTTAGTAACTCTAATATGATACCAGACTCAGTAAATAATTTCTGTGAAATTTCAAAGTTTTTTTTCCACCTGTCATCGTTGTGTATTACCGAAACCACCCGCTTAATGCCAGATTGTATTATTAATCCTGCACACCTAGAACAAGGCTGAAAAGGCCAAGTATACAATGTGCATCCTTCAACAGACCTATTGGCAAACATTAAGGCGTTAGCCTCTGCATGTACTATTATAGCATATTTTTCGTCTCTGTCAACCAATCTTTTTTGAGAATCTTTGACACCTTTGGGAAAACCGTTAAAACCAATAGATACAATTCTTTTGTCGTCATCTACTATAACAGCGCCTACTTGAGTTGACGGGTCTTTCGACCACGATCCGACTAGTTTGGCTAGTTCAATGAATCGCTCATCCCATTTTGTTAAACTCATACCACAATAATCCTAAGTTTGCTAAAGCGTATGCGAACCACATTAAAGCGTGTGGGTAGTCTCTGCCGATAATGCAACAAGTACATGTCCATACATAACAAAGTGTCGAAATTATAATTGCTGGTAATGCCATTTAATTATCCATGCGTTGTTTAATATATGATGAACTAATATACTCAGTATAAGGAATATACAAAAGCACAATACCGTTTTGTTCTAGCCAATCCTCAGTAAAGCCCATCTGTTTATAGTAGTTTTTACCAACCCAATCAGTTCCAACAGCTATGATATCTGGGTTTTCGTTCAGTATAGCGGGTTTGCTGTCTGAACCGCCAATATTTTGTACCACTTTATCTACATATTTGCAATTATATAAAGCGTTTTCACGCTCTTTATATTTCATTCTAGGATATTCTAGCTTATAGTCAAATACAAACTTGTCAGTATTTATACTTACAATAACTTCATCGGATATCATGCTGCATTTCTTTAAAAAATTCTCATGACCCCAATGAAATAAATCAAATGTCCCTCCAGTATATAGTTTCATATAGCAAAAATCCTCATCATAACGGATAAAGTCTTATCTGTGTGTTTTTCTCTTAAAGTGTGATGAAATATAGGGTCTTTATCAATAAAGTATTGTATAGTATAATCTTCAAAATCCACCATATCATAATTTATATCATGGCAATCGCAGTCAATACCACTATTAGTGCATATGATTCTCTTTTGATTATCTTGTTTTATGCTGGGATCTTTTAACTTGCTGATTATCTTTGGATCAGATCGAAGATAACAATCAAACAAAAATTCATCATTGCAAACAATGTTCTTGCTGTATTTTACATTAGGGAAATTTTTATAATATGATAGTATATCTTCTCTTTTGTTGAAATTTAAATTATTCTCATCTAGGAAATTAATGAAGCCCGTACAGAACTCTCTATTAAACAATGAGAATCCTGTATTGCTAATTAAGTGCTGATGCGTAGCATTAGGAAATCTGCTATTTGCGAAATCCATTTTAGATATAATATAATTGTATGAACTTTGTCTTTTGTCTTTATTTTTCGCATGTGCTAATCTTCTCTGCCATAAATCTTCCCGTGTCCCTAGATAGCAACACTTAATATAATTCTCACCTAAATTAAAACAATCCCTTATGTCAGTATCTCTGTTGAGTATAAGCGTGTCGAGATCTATAAATATTCCATAATCATTATCAGAATTTAAGAAATCGTACATCCTGTACATCTTTCTCATGGCGGGATTTTGTTTCCAAGTATTTTTTCCGCTTTCTATTGTGGCAGATAAAGCTATCTGTACTCTTGGGTCGTTAAACCTTATAACTTCTAAAGGTATATCGTATTTTGAAAAGTAATTCTTTATATTACTTTCTGAAAGTGACTGCCAGCAATCGCTGGTTAAATCTTCAAACGTATTACAAAGATATGCAGATATTTTCATATTAGTAAGTATACTTAAATTCAGTAATTAAGTCAACGCATCTTTCTTGTACTATGTTTTTTGTTTCTTCGGTATAATACGTTCTGTAATGCTCATGGTCAGTACTATTTATAACTATCGGTTTAGCTTCTTTAATTTTAATTCCTGACATTCTATTTTCTATACATCTACCAATTTCATTAAGATCGTTCTCCATGTTTTCCATTTTACCAATATAATTAATGCCCCTGAACAAATAGTCCTGTTGTTTATGAAAAGCAGTTTTGATCCAAGTTTCAAAATCATTGTCGGCGCATGGTTTAGCCCAATCTAATTTGTCTTGTTTATATCTTAACTTTCCAAACTCATAAGAAGAAACATACCAATCCCAAGGATTTCTTACAAACGTAAAAACAAAATAGTCATTTACATCTATATTCAAATCTTCTAGATAGCGTTTTAAATCGCCATAATTAGAATGCTGTGGCATGTCCGTTGAGTTTCCCCACTTCGCAAGATCTTTAAATAAAGTAAACTCTTCTGCTGGAATATGATTAATGTTTGGTACATATCCACACATCTTCATCATTTCGTGAGCGATGGAACTGCCACCCGTTTTTGGTATATGTAAAAAAACAAATTTATATTTGTGAGAAATTATCACGACGTTGCCTCTTCAATATTAAATTCGGTCTCAATGTGCGGTAAATCTTTTAGGAAATCTTCCTTGTTTTTAAAATTATCTTCTTGATTTTTCCTTGGTCGAGTTTGTTTAACTATTGGTGAAACCTGAATTGGATAATTTTCATCTATATTTTTTAAAAAACTAGATGCATCATTTTTTGTTATCTGTGAATATTCTAATAAGTGATAATTTCTATTTTTAGTTTTTAGCAAAGAAAAGTAATCTCTGTATATATTTTTGCAAGCATTGACTCTAGCTTCATAATCTTTAAGATTCCATTCTACCGGAGCATCGTGCTTCGGGTCGTATACTTCTCCTCCAACCCATTGTCCCGATATCATAGATCGTTCAAAACTAATATGTATATCAATTAATGACTTTCTGTATAAGACTATTATGGTATCGCAACTATCAATTATATCTGGAAAAAATTCAGCAATTGTATACGGCCTATGATAAGTTGGTACAATCTTACAGAAAAAATATTTATAATTAAGATTAAACAAGGTTTTTACTATACTGTCAAACATATCCATTGCGTATGGCTGATAATCAAACCAAGGTTTTTCTTGCATATGACGTTTTGTACTACCTTGCACGGATTCTGCCAATCTCCACAAGAATTCACGATGAGACTTGGGGAGAGGTAAACCGTTGTCTGAAAAGACTCTGTGCATTACTTTAAAATGATAGGGGATATAGTAATTGAATATTTCACCACAAGAATAACTATATTTATCTATAGATTTGAAATGATTAATCAAAAAACTAGAACCAGTTCTACCATTAGCTAATATACAAGTTTTTTTCATTTCTTTGTTGTGTCGCTCCTGTCTTGGAAGTAACATCTTATTTCTTCTTGTAATTCTTTATACTGACTAGGCAGTTTATACAATCCGTTTTGTTCGTCAATCTCTAAAAGTTTTGGATTAAATTTGTAATTATCCAGAATTATTTCTCTCTCTATGTAACCCCTATCAAGTTTATCTCCATGATAAAAATGCTCTAGATCGCCCTCGCAATAACCAATACTGTAAGTATCCTTAATGGGTTGTCTTTCGGAGTAGTCTAGAAAATCAAGCACAATATTTGGAGTGCAACAACCAACTAGTTGACTATTTAAAAAATCACCCATAGCGCCAACTATTTGCATAGCATCATTAGATCCCAATATATGTCTATCATAAAAACCTTCAGGTATATAACTGCGATTTATACCCCACACAAGACCTAAAGCAAAATGTTCGTCAATGAGTTTAGTGCTTCGTTCAAAGTCATATATATTTTTACCATAACCACGACAATTTAAGACATTGTTAGATCCTTCAGTCTCGAAAACATTTTCAAACCCCTGCACCATTAAATGTTCATCTAATTTTTTATCCATCTCATCTAGCCAATCAGAATTATGAAATTTTAAATCTGTATCTAACCAAACAATTTTATCATATTCGGGTGGTAAAGTTTCTAGAATGATATTGAAAGTTCTTTCTTTCTGCCACAGTATATTGTTTTGATTAGCTAGAATTTTGTGACTATCACTAATGCAAAAATCACCTTCTCTTAATGCAACCTCCGCAGTAATTATGGGGTGATTAAAATTTTCTCTAAACTTTTCGTAAAGTTCTCGTCTTAATTTATTACCATTGTAGTTAAAGTAAGAACATATACAAGCTATCATTTTTGCCCCTCTTCCCATTTCTGCCTTATTCTTAACATACTAACGAATGGAAGTGCTTTCCTGCATCTTTTTATCGCTTCCATTCTCTGAGGGTAACTTTCTATGATATTAGGATTTATAGGTGAAGAAAATATTAGATGTACATAATGTGATATAATTCTAGATAATTCTACGTCATTGTTTAATGGAGATTTATATCTTTTTTCGTTTTCCTTCATAAGTTCTAGCATAAGATCCGTTAATATAGACAGTTGAATAATATAGTTATTTTTATATTTTGTATAGTGAACTATGTTATGATAGTAAAGCCTTTCCTTGTCAGAAAAACCTTTTTCTTTACAATATGGTTGGTAAAAATCTTTCACCTCTGGATTTTTCAACAGATATTCTTCTTCATCAAAATTTTTCTTGACTTTATTAGTTCTGTAAAAATCTTCTATAGATATCATTATACGCTCTGATCAAAATGAGTTCTGTTAACCAAGTTAAATTCTGCACACTTATTCATATCTTTGAGCTTTGTCGCTCCGATATACGCACAGGCACTACGTAGACCACCAAGTACATCTAATATAATGTCTTTCACTCGACCCTTGTATGGTATTTCTTTTACACGGCCTTCACTTGCTCTGTAATTTTTTACTCCACCATATTTTGTTTGTGCTTCACTTGAAGACATGCCATAAAACTTTAGAGACTTTCTAACCATTTTACTACCGTCTGGTAGCCACTCGTATTGCCAATCACCTTCGCATTCATATGTTCCAGCTAACATACCGCCCAGCATAACAAAATCTGCACCAGCAGCAAACGCTTTGCATACATCGGCAGGATTTCTACAACCACCATCAGCACACACTAGTCCTAGTCTCCCATCTCCGTTACGTAAACCATGCGCTGCATGACTACACTCAATTATAGCTGATAACTGAGGGAATCCAACACCAGTTTTTAATCTTGTTGTGCAAGCAGATCCGGGTCCAATACCTATCTTAACAATATCTACTCCACCATGCAAGATTAATTCTTGTACCATCTCTGGAGTGCAAACATTACCAGCCATTATAATAGTATGTTTGCTTACATGTCTTCTCACCCTGTGGCAAAAGTCAACAAAGTCATCTGTATAACCATTGGCTACATCTATACATATATTAGGCTTCATGCCTGATTTTTCTTTAAACTCATTGTACTTAAAAATATCTGCGTCTTTAATACCTATACTATACCACTGAGTTTCAGGGTAATATAATTCACGTACTAGATCATCTACCTCATAGTGCTTATGCAGGCACGTTGGCATAGCATATTCAGCTAATGTTTTAGACATGGCGAAACTACCAGTTGTGTCCATGTTCGCCGCGAAGATGGGTACACCTTCCCATACGTTATCAGAATGATAGAAAGAGAAATTGCGTACCAGTTTAATATCAGATCGTGAAGCAGTTCTGCTTCTGTGGGGTGCTAATAATACGTCATCAAAGTCTAGCTTAGGCTCGTAATTAATTTTCATGATTAGTATTGTCCGTTTTTAAACCAAAACAGTGCTTTCTCAGATTCATATTCAGATAGATCATGATTTTCCTGATATGTACGTTGATGTTCTAAATGTTTATTATCTGTTATATTATTATATATGTCAGTCGCTAAACCTTTAACGCTTGTGGCTAAACCTCCAGCTGATTCATCGTCTTTAGCCCAAGTGTACTCATATGTATATTCATCGGTATTTTCTGCTTTTTCTCTTGAGACATTATAACCTTTTGCTTTAGCCCACTTTTTTATTTCTGACCATTTCATTTATCTATTCCTTGACAATAATTATATATAAATTCTGACAATTGCAATAGTCTATATTTATCTACTTCTGTAAATACCTGACAAAACTGAGCGTGGTTATAGCACATCTGAGTTGGCTTGTGCGTCTTGTCTACCATAGAGATAATAGTTTTACCAGCATCTGTTTTAATTAACTCTACAGTTATATTATTTACTTCGTCTAATTTACAATAGTGTTTTTTCATAATCCAGTATTAATCCATATCAATTGTTGTACGTACATAACTAAACCAATCATGATTATTGTTAAAACAATAGGTGCAATCCAGTGATGAAGGAGTATGTCAGAACGTATATGAACAGACCAATAATCACTGATCGCATTGTCAATTTCATCATCAGAGTAACTTTCATTTTTTAATACCCATCTTAATTGTTCTTCTGTTAATTGATCTTGTTCATCCCAGTATCTTTTTGCCATTACTAAAAGTCTTTCATCTTCATCTATATTTCTATACATTTCCTTTCGTCAATTCTACCGCCTTGGTAGTAATCCAATTGTTTAAATCTACAGAAGGTTTCCATTTTAAAATGTTCTTAGCTTTAGTTATATCCGCTTTGGTATGCCTTGCTTCTCCTTTTCTTGGAGGTATATGAATGTGATCTGCTGTACCACCCCCTACCATTTTAACTAAATCTAATACGCTATAACTATTACCTGTTCCTATGTTAAATAATTCTCCACAAGCTTCTTTAGGTGCGGTTATAGCCTTTATATTAGCCTCTACGACATCAGACACATGTGTGTAGTCTCTAGTTTGTAAACCATCTCCAACAACAGTCATAGGTCTTTCCTCTGAGTATTGTTTTTGAAATAGTCCAACAACTGGAGCGTATTGACCTTTAGTTGGTTGTCTTTCTCCGTAAACGTTAAAATATCTAAAAGTAATTGTTTCCAATCCATATAGATTGTAATACATTCTAGCAAATTCTTCACCAGCAGTTTTTGTTATAGAGTATGGATTTAAACAATCTTTTTTCATATCTTCTCTAGAGGGAGTGGGGTTAGCTAATCCATAAGCGGAGGATGTAGAAGAATAAATAACTCTTTTCACATCATTTTGTAGTGAATACTGTAAAACCCTGCACGTTCCGAGAACATTAGTTTTTATTGCTAATTCTGGATTTTCTAATGCTGGTTGTATTCTTGATTCTGCTGCTAAATGAAAAACGTAATCTACATTTTTAAATAGATTTTCTATATTATTAAATGTTATAGATACTTTGTGATAATTCGCTTTGTCGTTGTAATAAAAATTATCATTACATGTTGCTGATTCGTCGTCAATAACAACAACTTCATAGCCAAGATCAACACATCTATCTACGACGTGAGACCCAATGAAACCACAACCGCCTGTTACTAATATTTTAGTCATAATTTTTCCTGAATAAAGACCGGGGTGGGGCAAGCCACACACTACTTGCCCCACCCCTCCCTACAGTCACTAGCTAAGAACAGCTTCACGCTTTTTGAGAACGTTGTTAACACGCTCCAACTTAGCAGTGACCTCAACCACCCATTCCTGATTACGCTTCTTAAGATTAGAGTAGTCAATATCATCCTTTGTCATGTGGACGACACTCTTTAGTAAGTCTTCAAACTCACTGACAACCTCATATTTGCAGCAGCGTAGTTTCTGACAACGGCAGTCGTTTGGTACACTTACAACATCGCGTGGATTTACCTTGCAAATCATAAGCTTGTTGCCACCATCACCTTCGTTGTCATCCAAGTCAATCCCGCCATATGACTTGGCATAATCAAATGCTCCAACGTGTAGTCCAGCAGCACAATGATGCTCTCTGTTTCCATTTACTTTACTACGTGGAACCTCGCATGTACTTCCAACACTGTTATCAAACGTGTGAGAATATAAATCCCTGTAGTTTGGATCTACTGCTTTATATGCTAAGAAATGTCCATCAGGTGTGATAGGCATGTTCTTATTTTCCATAAACTCAAACAGTTCTGTGATAGCATGGTCAGATGGATTCTGTGACATGTTATCAAGGAAGTTAAGCATAGGCTCAAAAGGATAACCCTGCTGGATCATATCAAGGATTGTACCACCAAACATCTCTGGCATATCAATCCCATCCCACTTCATCTTGCCATTCTCAACGCTAGCATACCCGTCGCAATACGCATTTACATGCGACACGATATCATAGGATGCTTCAAAGTGTTCGACATTATTATTCTTAAGATGAGTAATAAGTCTTTCGTACCTTGGGTGCGACTTGCCGAAGGTGTAAACTTCACCTGCTACTGTCGCCGTTACGTTCCCGTCATTTGCAATAATGTAATTCATTTCAAACTCCTGTGTGTAAATGTTTTGAATCCCACTTGTTCCTTTATTGTACTTTAATATTCGTCATCTGTCAAGCGAAACTTTAGATTTTTTTTGTGAGAATCAGATTCCTCGGAAAGCCCGCTAAAATCAAGGCTTGCTCCAGACCAATGATTGGTATGAGTTCTTGTATCATTATCTACCTCTATGTTAAAAGAAATTAAATCACCTTCAAACGGAAAAGATCCGTCTTCATCACTATATCCATCTATTACTAAATCCCACTCATTTAAGAAATCATATACTTTTACATATGATTCTTCGTCGTATCTGTATAATACATAATCTGAATCATCATACATCCATATGTAAACTTTGTCACGCTTTACTTCTACTCGATCTACATCAATCTTTAAAGATTCTGATACTGCGATTTCCAAAGGGCTGTAATTAGAATTGTATGCACTGTTGATGTGCTTGTCTGTAATTTCTATTGTAACTTTGTCAATCATCCCACCCTAAAGCCTCCGATATTAAAGGTAATTCTGAAATAAATATTTTTTTACATTCTTCTGCAATTGTCATATGTTCTTTTTGTGTGCCGTATCCGGTTCTTAAGTTTATGTAATGAATCCAACTACGTACAGTACCATTCATATACATTTTTGTTGGAGTGGCTAATGGTAATACAAATCTAGCGCATTCCTTGGCAACCCCATCGCTTATCATCATATCATACAAAGCTTTAGATTTTGCAAACAACTCTCTCATGTTTTGATTATATATAGCTTCTTTAACATCGTTAAGATTGTCTATACTGTTTTGTCTATTATCTGGATCTTGAGTTCTAAGCTCTGGTGTATTTATCGTCTCTCCAAGGAAAGAAGCATCAGCATATCTTTGAGAAAATTCTTGAAAACTAAAACTACGATGCCTCAATATTTGTGCAGCAATACCTCTCGTAGTATTAATTTCAAGAACCATATTAGCCATTTCAAATATAGACCAATGACCATGTTGTATGCAATATCTCAAAAGTTTAGCGTAGTTATCGCTATCTTGATTCTTTGGGTTAGACACCCTAGCACAATATGCAATAGTTTTTTGCGCGTCAGGAGAAACTGACACTAGATTTACTTTTCCCATAGTATATTATTATACTCTATCCTAAGACAAATATCAACCTTCTTCTTCTATTTGTGTTAATATTTTTTCATAATTGTTTATAATTAAGTCAATCCACGGTTTGTGTAGACTTACTCTGGTGTGGGCTGAATAATCTTTATAACTAGAATCTAGGTTTCCATCTCCTGTATAAATGCAGGAGTGTATCCCAGCTAATTTCTTGTCTATAAATAATCCACCACCGCTATCTCCATGACCAATCAAAAATTCCAAGCTAGTTCTTTTACTTACATCTTGAACTGAACATACCATCATACCGCAAAATAATATCGGGTCAACATAGTTAGATCCAGCTCTGCGTTTTCCATCATCATATATAGTTCCAGTAGTCCAAGTTCCGTGCATCCCCCACCCTGCAACGCTACATAATTTACCAAGTTCATCATCCTTTTCATAAAGTTCTGGATAAAAATCAATTATAGCATCTTCTTTTAGTTTGCACAGTGCAATATCATATGGACCTGTATTTTCTTCTTCAAATAGTTTTGGTATAAGTACCCATTCTATAAATATTTTTTTATCATCTAAAATAATATAAGGATCTTTTGCTTTTTGTACAACGTGAGCGGCTGTAAGCACATACCTTTTCCTAATTATAACGCCTGAACCATTAAATGTCAATACTGTATCTTTGCCATCTTTGTCTTTAAAATTCATTTTGCCATGCACTGGAACAACACACTGGTGCTTATTACCATAAGCTAAATGCTTTGAATCTGGTGTGCTAGGGTCTCTCGTTCCGCTTATCGCGGGAGATGAAAGGCCAAGTAAAATAATCAAAGATAAAATTAAATAACGCATTGGACCACTCCTTTGGGGGAGTACCAAATACTTCTCGATATGGTCTATTTGTTTTAGCGAGTAAATATAGGGTACAATCGCGTACTACATTCTCATTCCAGCTTTTCCAATCCATCAAATGTCCAAAAACAAAATGACAACGCTTGCCGCATAGTGTGATTAAGTTTGTAGGGTCTAACTCTCTGCTAGGATCTACGTGATATGGGACAATGTGATGCACTTCTAGGTCGTCTCTGCGTCCACATGCAGCACATGTGGGGTTATTTTCTACGTGTTTATTACGGACAGATCTCCATTTAGGCGATCTGCCATATATTCTATCTATAAAACTAAACATAATAACTCCGTATTATATACACTTATACTAAGGAGTTTAGGGTCAAAGGAATATCAAATATCTTACTAGTCCAGTAACAAAAGCCAGAACCCCACTCATAAACACTGAAAGAATGGGCATGTTTTGCTTTACTAATTATATACATATCTAAGGCTACATAAAACATTTTATCTCTTTTTTCTTTTTCTTTTACGACTCTACCCTCTATAAAACCCGGATTATTTGAGCAATGTTCACTCTTAGCATGTAAACAATGTATAAAGTTCTTGTACTCTTTGGGAATATTCTTCATAATGTATTCTTTTAGGCCGTTAGAATCTGAAAGAATTATAGTGTTTTTTCTGCCATTTAGCAATATTGTAGCGACAATTTTATCAAGGCTAGATTGGTAATCTACATTGAAAGTTTTAGTATTTACGTTGCTATCGTTTAGTTCAAGTTTTTCTTGTTTTAATATATCTGCATCTCCTAGTCTGAAGTGCATGACCTCATAATCTTTTATCTTAAATTTTTTAAAATAATCTTTAACTGGTTTAGAAAATATCAATCTGTGCTTCATATAATCTTTTACATATCCGTGTAGTTCAAAATCAACTTTTTCTTTCTTGTCTATATTCATAAAATCTGAGTAATTAGAAAAAATTGTAACGGTTTTCTTACGATTCTTTTCGTTTAATTTGTAAATTAAATTTCTTTTCATATTTGCAATATAGTCAGTAGCAACGCATATATCTTTATGGTATTGTTCAGTGTCAAAAATTTCTCCATGTACTCTGTGGCAAGTTCTTTGTAGATGTGCGCCTATTGTATGTCTAGATAAATCAATTTCAAATTTTATGCCGTGTTCATAAAAAAGCTTAGAGAGATAACAACATCCTCTCATGAAGTCTCCTATTCCACTGCTGCTATCGTCATAGTACGTATTAATAATTATTTTTTTCTTAATGTTATTAAAATCAATAGACTCTTCCATACTTTCAATATCCTGAAAGAATAAATGGTCTATATCTTTAATCAAATGTCTTGGTATGTTTTTCTCTTTGTATTTTGCAAGACCTTGTTTTATAATCTTTATATCGTCTGAACCAAAATATTTTCTATATTCATGAATGAAAGATAATATTTCTTTAGCAAAAGATGATTTACATTGATTAATAAAGGTTTGATTAGAAGCAAATGCAAATAATTTTGGATCTACATAATCAAACTTTATTTTTAAATCAAAAAGTTGTTTTATGCATTCTTGATATTTCTCAAAATTATACAACACGCAAGCATCTGTATACATTTTGTCTCCAGCACTTAAATCTTTTCCTATGACTTTTAGTATGCTGGGTAATTTTTTTCCCCTTTTTTTCAAAGCTAGAGCTTCTTCAACTGCTTTTTTTACGCTCATTGATCCCAAACACCTTTTAATCTGGAGAAAGTATTATCGCCCATATAGTAATCTCTTTCAAAGCCAGCAGATTTTAACCACGGATTTAAAGTAGATCCTATATCTAAATATGTATTGTCCTTGCTGTGTTCTGTCAGTTGATGGCACAGTATATTCCCAAATGGACCGCAGCAAAAAAGAAAAATATGGTCACGAATTCCATTGGAGTCAATGAACATTTTAGCTTCTTCTATTTGTGAGTAATTTGTTTTCCAAGCATTATTGCCAACTCTATATACCTGCGTCGGTTTAAAAGGTAGGTTATTTACATTACCAGATTCTTGACAAAATAATACTACTTCTCTTTCAGAAAACAAGGGTACAATTTTTTCGCAAAAATATTTATAATTACTATTTACCCATATGTCTGCCCAAGTTAAATGATCTTGAGATTGACGAGAAACTCTCTTCATGACTCTGTGCAAGTCTATGCCAAAAACGGTTGGACAAGCTATGCCTACATAATATGAAGAGTCTGTGAATTGAAATGAATCAATTAAAGCTTCTCTTAGTTTTTGGTCGGTAGGATTTTTAGGCTCAAACCAAAACTCTTTATTATTAATTTGCTGATTTGACATAACTGCCCATTCGCCATCGCAAAATTTTGAGAAACTAAAATTTCTTTGCGACTCGATTTCTTCTTTTAGTATTTCTATATCTTTGTGGTAATCTTTATTTGGAGGTGTGGTAAAAATCATTGCTCTTTCCAATCAGTAAAACATTGACCTTGCTTATAAGTTTCATATCTAGAATGTGCTATTAGCACATTATTATATACACAAGCATACCTACCTTCCACCTGCATTTCCTGCCCCAAATCTAGCTTAGACTGATCGTTAGCCTTGTAGTAGCTGACAAAATTTTGAAACATTCTTTCTGTTGGAGTGCCGACATGGGGAGGTTTTGGGTCAAAAAAATTAGGCTTATTTCTAACCATGTCATTAAGGCAGTTTTCTATGATTTTATGTTGAGGTCTAACATACAAAATTGCTTGAAAAATATGGGTTGGAAATATTGCAGATTTAAAACTAAAAAATTCTAATTCTTTTGGTAAAAACTCTGATATTGGAACTTGATATTCTATGTCTATATCTGTATAGTGTCCTCCATTTTTATACAAATAAGCATATCTGAAGAAATCAGCTTTAAAGCATCCAGATTTTTCTTCATCAAAATGTTTTACAAAGGAATCTCCATATTCTTCTTTTAAGAATTTTCTACAGTCTTTATCCTCAAAGAAAACTATTTCTTTATCTGGATTAAGATTCTTAATATTGTCAAAAACATACTCTGGAACTCTATGATCTTTCCAAGTTAGTATAATTTTATTCGGTATCATTTCGCATACTCAGTGTTTGATATCCATTTTCTAACATAAAATTCCAATATCTTCTCATTCCCATATTTGCTTCGCTGTTCCAAGAAATTGCAGCAGAGTCTTCTCCGTACTTCTTTCCAGTGTCTGGTTGAGACCCCCAAAGGGATTTGTCGTCCTCTGGGTGAGGGGGAACATATGTTCCTAATCCAAAATGTTTTTGAGCAACATAAGATAAATGCATATCTTCACCATAATTCATAGGTATTTCATGAGGACACTCTGCCCAAAATGCTCTGAGTATATCGCGGTGGAAAAACCAACAGTGACAACCCATGTCAACTGGAACAGTTTCTTCGTTTGGATTACCCCAACCATAGGCTTCATAGCTACCGGGACCGGGGTATTCAAGTTCTTTACCTTTATTTGCCACAACTCCCCTTGTTGCCAAAATGCCCGGATTCTTTTCATGTGTTTCCATGCAGTTTAATAGCCAATTTTTTCCCGGTATAGTATCATCGTCAATCACACAAATAAATGGAGTCTGAGCATTGAGTGCTAAAGAGAATCTACCCCACACCCCATAATTTGCACTAGATATAATAGATTCGCAATTATCAACCACCTCTTTGGGAAAAGATATTTTATCGTCAATTAAGTTGGCCCAAAACATTATATTTACATCTTCATATGTTTGAGCTTTTATAGCCTCGTATTGTTCAAGACAAGAGTAAGGTCTTTTGTAACCGCTAAGTACTACTGTGATCATTATTTCTAAACCATTCTATTGTTCGAGATAATCCTTGATATAGATGAACTTTTGCTTTAAATCCAAAGTAAGCTTCTGCTTTTGATGTGTCGAGACATCTTCTTGGTTGCCCATCTGGGTACTTGTCGTTAAATACAATCTTACCCTCGTGTCCCATAATTGTTTGTATAGTTATAGCTAAGTCTTTAATGTTTATTTCTCTTCCTGTTCCTATGTTAACAGGATCTGGTTTGTTATAGTTTTTAAGAGCAAGCTTGATAGCTTCTGCACAGTCGTCAACATATAAAAATTCACGACTAGCTTTTCCGCTTCCCCAGATTTCTACGTCCTTATGACCACCATCAATTGCTTGCTGGAACTTTAAAATAAGTGCTGGTATCACATGACTAGATGCTGGATTAAAATTGTCATGTGGTCCATACATATTTACTGGTATAAGATTTAAGCCTTTAAAACCATATTGTTGACTGTAAGACTGTACCATTTGCATTAGTGCTTTTTTTGCTATGCCATACGGAGCATTTGTTTCTTCTGGATACCCATTCCATAAATCCTCTTCCTTAAAGGGGACGGAGCAGTATTTGGGATAAGCGCATACAGTCCCTAGCATAATAAATTTATCCACATTATGCTCTTTAGCATACTTAATTACATTATAACCCATAATTAAATTTTCTTCAATAAATAATCCGGGGTTGTCTTTGTTTGCTCCTATACCGCCTACAGTTGCGGCAAGGTGTACAACTACATTTGGTTCAAGATCTAAGTACATCCTTTTAGTATCAGATGTGCATCTTAAATCATATTCTTTGCTACCTAAAGCAAAAACTTCTCCTTCAGAAGATAAAGATTTTGTAACAGCTTTACCTAAAAAACCATTACCACCAGTTACTATTATTTTATTCATATAACCTCTGCCATTCTATGTCTTCGATACCTTCGTATCTTTCCCAAATACTTTTAGTAATTAACTCTGGATGTATGTACCAATCCTCGTATGGATCTGGATTACCTACATTTTTAATTAATAACTTGTAACCTTTGTCTGTTAATATCTGTCTCGATTCAACAGCGACATCTTCGTGTCCTCTATATGAGTCATGTTCAAAAGTTATAACAGAAAACTTATACTTATCAAATGGCATTAACTTTAGAGCAGCTAATGTTCGTGGTGCTGGGTCAATATCTAGTTGCAAGTAGTCTACTATTTCTGGCACTTTGTGTTCTTTAAAAATCTCTTCATAATTTGCGAGAGTGGCATCTAATTGTAAGCACACATTCTTTCTGCTGCTAAAATCTATTTTTTTAATGTCAAAAGATATTCCTGACCAATCATAGTCATTTTCTAAAGAATAAGTGTTAGATAGTTTATGTGGATCATATGCCCCTATCTCCACGTAATAACCATTTCTTTTCCAGCCAAGCATGTTCATGGCAAATGAATCTTGCGCTGCCTGAGAAGGTGAGTCTTTAATTATTTTCATGTTAAAAGCTGGTCCATCCTCTACTACTGAATATATCACCACAAAACATACGGCGCTTGTTTACATCTGGATATATTGTTTTTTCTGTTGTCTCGTTATTTATAAAGCCTATCCACCAACTAAATGTGCCTTGTGATAGTATTTTTTTCTTACAAGATGCTCCTAAGAGTATTGTAGCAGTTTCGTCGCCAAAATACATATCTATTGAATATTTTTCTTTTATTTTTTTTACTATATCATGATCTGGACTATCAGTTGACAGGATAATTCTATTGTGAGACATTGACGATAACGCACTATCATAATACTCAAATGGTAAAGAAAATCCAAGTTTTAATAAATCATCTAATCTTAAATGTACAAATGTTGCATCTTTCATGTTTGTAGATGCAAACTTGTTATACTTTATAAACTTTTGTACGCACTGTTCTAATTGTAGAAAACCTCGCAAAGAAATGTTAAAATCTATTTTATCTAAAAGAAATAACTCAGCAACATTAGAGTCATCTATCACTAAGGTTTTATCATATTTAGTATCTTCAAATTTTGGTATTTGTATTATGTTTTGACTAAAAGGATTAGATATATTTTGTTTAAATTTATTAGCTATTGCAGCAGCGCAAGATAATTGTATTAGGTGATTCCCAAATCTACCTCCGTTATATTGTATTTCAATCATTGCAGCTACTAGCCATCCCTCTTCCACTTAACTGTGTTGCTAAGTATGGATAAGTGTGATATACTTTGAAGTCATTTACAGCAAAATTATAATTTAATTCCCAATCTATAGGCAAGGAAAAAGATTGTAACTTTTCTCTAGTTTTGATAGCAGAGTTTTTATTAAAAACAAAAGAGGATGTAGTATTTGTTGACGGATGACCCGCTAGAATATAATTAGGTAAAAGTCTGACATGTTTTATAATAGAGTGGTCAAATGAACCACCTATAAACAACACATCCCAATCGCTAGGAGCATCCTGTATTGACTGTACAATCTTTTCATAATTAGTAAAGAACTTACAATCATCTTCTATTACTAAGGCGTAGTCATGATCAGAGACGATAAACTTATCTAGAGTAGCAATATGCTTTAAAACCAGAGATATACTTGAATGCTTTAGTTCTGGAACGTTGACATTTCCATTTGTAAATCCTGCCTTTTCATTGCGTATTTGTGCGTCTGGATTATAATATTTAGATAGAATGTCTTCTGTAATATCTTCTTTGTCAAACTCAGTAATCAGTTCGTAATCAGATATGCCAACAAATTTTAATTCTTTTATTATATATTCTTTTCTATCTTTTAATTTGGTGTAGTGTGGAATATACGTTTTGATATTCATAATTTCTCCATAATGTATTTTGCTATATTTTCCGATGAACAATAATCATTGTACCATTTTAAAGAATTTGCTGATAGTTGCTGTAGCGTATCTTTTTCTTCTATTAGACTGTGAAAAATATCATATGCTTGCTTCCAGTTTTTAACTCTAATAAAAGGAGCGTGGTCGTACATTTTAGTTCTAGGTTGCTCTAACGATATTACTGCACATCCACATTTCATAGCTTCATAAAATCTAAAACTTTCTCTACTTAAAGAACCATTAGGTACAAATGCTATCTTAGAACTATTCATAACTTTAGAATATTTTGATCTATCTACTCCATTATTCCACCCCTGATAGAAATGTAATACATGCTTGTATTCCTCTTTGTCTAAAACAGTAGCCATTTCTGCAAAATTTCTTCTAGCAAATGGATCTAATTGTCCCATGAAACACCAATCTAGTTCTCTATCTAGTATTGGAATATTTTCATTTTCAAAACCCTTCAACTCACATAGTGGTAAATAAGATACTTTATCAATATCTAAAACACTTTCAACATAGTCAGGGTTCTTCATGGGTGCATATTGTTTAAAAATATGCACAACGGAATCGTCATTTACTTGATTCGGTATACCATGTCCTTCATCTGAAGTAAATATTAAAACTTTTTTAAATTTTGTTTCAGGCACTTCACGGTCCCATATTTGAAAAACAAAAGATAAATCTCTATTTAAATGTTTGCATACTATATCTACTGCGTCTACGTACTTGTGAATGTCTGGGCTTTCTTTAATTAGATTTATAATTTCTGACATTACAAAATGCTTTCTATAAACTTAAGAACATTTTTAGGCAATACGCTTTCTGGAATAATATTATCTTTAAAAACTGGAGCATTTATCATTTTTTCGTATTCGTCTTTGTCAGTATCTAGTTTTTGTATTTTATCTAATAATTCTGAACTTGTCATATCTTCTGTAATATTTATGAATGCGTCTGGATTAAAATCTTCCACAACTCTTTTAGATCCCCAGTATATTGGAATGCTTCCAACGCTAAAAGGGTGTAGTATTTTCTCTGTTGTATATCCATCATTCTTAGAGTTTTCTGAAGCTATGGTAAATTTATAATCTGAGATGAAATCTATCTTTTGCATTTGATCACCACGACCTTCAACTCTAGGCATATTGTTTGATAGTTTACCAGCGCAGTCAACATCTTTGTAATGTTTAATACAATTTAGTATATTTTCTCTAGGGCCAGAATCATTTGAGAATATGAAATTGCAGAACTTTGTTTTGGGTCTATCATTATTTCTTGAGAGTAAATGGTTAGTTGGCACTAAATATGCTGGATCTCTTTCGTGTATGTAGGGTTTTTCAAACCAGTTAATAAAGAAAGCCCAGAGAGGAAATCTGTAGTTTCTAGGATCTTCACTATAATCAAATGTAAATGCTAGATCTGCACGACCTATACTGTAGTTTGGATATTCTAAACTACCTTCAGTGAAATTAGGTCTAACGTTTTCGCCAGTAAAAAATATTTTAGGACAAGTATGCATACGATATTTGTCTCTCTGTCGAGACTTTCCGTATCCAACTGAAAAAAATATTAGATCTGGGTTACGTTCATCAATTATCACATTATATTCAGTAGTCAACAAATTATAGAAATAATTATCTGTCTTTACTAAATCGCCCCAGAAATCTACAAAATCTATTTTTAATGATTTCATAAGTTATCCCATTCCTCTATTTGTTTTTTAAATATATTTTCTAAATAGGCTATCACATTTGGATTTGTCGCCTCGTATATTGAGTGTGGTTCTGGCGTTTTTATGTGATTGCCATGAATATTCGATCTTGAATCATGCTCTTTAAAACTAGACATGGTTTCCTGTAACTTTACAGTAGACTCTAAGTTGCATGTTTTAATAATATCAATTATATTTGTAGGTTGAACATTGAAGAAATCGCAAATGATGTCACACATATATTTGATATCATTGTAGAATCTCTCGTATTTTAAAACTAATGTATAGTTTTTGTTTCTTCTTGATAGAATTGTTGTTAATTGATCATGTTCTTCTATTCTGCGTGGCAAATACTTTTTAACTAATGACATGGTTATGTCTGGTTTCTGGCTTGCATATGGAAAATCAACAACCCGTATGTACGACAGAAAGGAGTCAATTGGATGTCTTACTGACACAACAATGTTAATATTTTTATTTAAGTATGGTTTTACTTGTGACATATGACATTTTTCGACATTCCCAAAAATTTCTTGCAAAACTCTGTAAACTAAAGTAGAACCCGTTCTTGGAATTCCAAACTGTATTACTGTCATGAGTATATTTTTTCTTTCCAATAATTCATAGACAATACTGGTGAATTGAAATAATCAAAATTAATTTTATTGTACTCATCGTGAATATATTGATCAGTTAATTGTAGCCAATCTTCTACAAATATTATTGGCAAGTCATACTCAAACTTATGAGTTATATGTTTTTTGACAATGGGTATGCACTTGAAATACAACGCTTCCCAGATCCTGTGAGTATCAATACCATTACCTCTGGGACAAATACAATAAGTATATTTTTTCATGTTATATATGTACTGCTGAAAATTTTGTCCGTTTAGACAATTATAAACACTTGCTGTAAATTTATTATCGTTTATGAGATCTAAAACTAATTGCCTTTCTTCTTTGTGTGTTACAGGGTTAAACTGTGCAAAAGCCTTGGGTATTCTTTCACAGCACGGAGAGTTATTAATTACATCTTCCTTCCAAGGATGCCAAAATGGATTCTCAAAACCTATGGGTAATGGGGAAACTTTTTCGTGTTTAAAATTTAAATTCTGAGTATACCAATGTACTAAGTTGTAGGGTATGTCCTGTTCTTCTGCATTATTATCGCTGTTGTGTGTAATTAAAGTAAACTTTTTATCGGCATTGTTTCTAATATACTTTAATGCTTGATCTGCAAATTCAACGCCACTGTATATAGTTTGATGCTCTTTGTCTATATTCTGATAATTATTATCAGGTTTATATAAGTCTGGGCCTATATTATCAGATAGATTTCTAAAATGTAAACCGTATACGCAATCTTCTATCACTACAAAACCTCTGTAATAGCAAACTTTGCTAATTCTTTTCTATGTAAATGTAAATTAAATAACTCGTAGGATTTTCCAACCTTGTCTATGATGTATGGTTTTCTATTTCTTGCTGTCTCTATTTTAACATCTCTATTTTGTAAAGCAAGAGCAGAGTAATATCCAGAATGACAGTTCATAAAACCGGGACCATCACCATTGTTATTACCTCCAACAAACTGACCATAAGATGCGGAATCAAATATAAAGTTTTTGAATTTTTTGTAGAACGGAATGTCACAATGTTCAGGTATGATAGGCAAAAGGTCTACTAGTCCATGTCGCCAAGCATAGTTTAGTAAACTCATTTCACTAATATGATCATACCCCATAGATAAAAGATTTCTCTCTCCCATCTGTAATGTATCTATCATAGAACTACATAATTTACCAAACTGTTTATGATCTGGGAAAAAACAAAAACCAAACGTTGTATGAGTGGGCGACATTGGTAATACTTTAATTTTATCTTCAACGTATACGTCTGCCAAATCGCCATATATCAAATTATCATTTTCAAAGTGAAATACATTGGTAAGTCCAGACATTTCCATGTATGCTTGAATATAATATATTCTTTCAGCAGTTCTGTGCCAGAACATAGGCTTGCTTGGATAAGATGTTTGTGGTACGCCTTCTCTTTTAAACCAGCATACATCATTAAACTTATCTATAAGATCGCTAGATATAGATTGTAGATCAATCCATTTAACACCTACATCATCAAAATATGATTGCTTAGATCTACAAATGTAATGTATATTAATATCTGAATTGAAATATCTAGCTTGTTTTAAACATACTTCAGTATACTCTGGTATGTCGTCATCATCACCAATATATATTCCAACAAATTCCATGTCACTTTCCTTGTATTGTACAGGGTGATCTCCTGAATCTAAAATTAATTAAATGAGATATTGAACCCTGCTAAATGGAGGCGAGGGGAATCGAACCCCTGTCCAGTATAAATTCCACATAAACTTCTACATCGTTAGTCTGTTGTTATTAATACTACAGACAAAACTATTTGTCTTTCCAAATGTCAGAACGATTACGCTCATCGACCCGTTTGCTTCAGGTAGGACAACCCTATCCGATTATCGGAGTCAGCACAATTGGGTAAAAAGGCTTGTGCAACCCCTCTCACTAAACAGCGAGTGCTAATACAGAAGTATCGGCAATTGAAATGTAATCAAGTTTTAAAGTAGCCGCTTGATTAACTACTCGATGCGATCTACGCTTCTATCTACCTGTCGAAACCTTTACGCCCCCTAGTCTAAAAAGTTTTTAAATTTATCAACACTACTAAATCCTACCTGTCTTCTCACTTCTTCTCCGTCTGCTACTACAATAAATGTAGGAACTCTATTTACATTATACTTTCTTCTCATGGGTATTGCAACATCAAAATTATATTGCACTACTTCGTAACTGTCAATTATTCTTTTTAGAGCCACATTTTCTTTCATTGCTTTTTTTGCTGCTTGACATGGGCCACACCAATCAGCAGAAAAGATAATTAATTTAGCAGGCTTTTTACTCATAAGAAAATCCATTTCCGATCCACCAAAGAAACCTCTGGTCTGTTGTGAAAATCCTATTAAAGAGTGTAGAGAAATATATAAACCAAAAAACGCACAAATCATAGTATATTTATTCATAGCGATTCCTCCGTGTGTGAAAATTGCTACAAATATATACACTTATAATAAGAAATACACTTAGCATATCGAGACTATGAAAGTAGAATTAACCACTAGATCTTCTGAAATATACTAAATGTATTCTTATTTTAGCAGAACGAGTGTTTTAACCTACACTGTTGTAAGTGAACCTGTGAGTTCTGCATATTTTTCACTATCCATCATGATTTTCTTGCAGACCTGAAATAGTTTTCTAATTGAGTCGCAGTACTGCTTACGATACTTTCTAAAGACCCTATTTTGTTCAGGGCTAAATTGACCCCGAGGAACGAAACTACTCATCTTGCCAGTTGATCCCAATTGCTTAAGAAGAACCCCTTCGAGTTTAGCCATCTTAGCAATCCAGTTCTTCATGCCGTGATGGAATAGATTACTACGGGCTACACCGCCGCGAAGATGGAATGGGGTCATACAAAGAAGATATCTCTTAACAAACGCCCAACCAGCAAGATCTTCCGTAGTTGTTCTGAACACGAATTTGCCCGTATGATCCATGAGAGTTACAAGCACAGAGTACAACTGCGGCATTTGAATCTTCCACTGTTTTTTAGTGCTTACTTGTAATTCACCCTTCTTATTCAGACGTAAACCAAAAACATCTCTAGCAGTATCATCAAGTTCATCATAAATAGTTTCTAAATTATTTAAAATAAAATTAACGATAGCATCATCTGGAACTCTATACTCTGCTTCTGGTAGGATGTAGCCAGATTCATGTTCTTCATGTTCTTCCGCTCTAAACCTTCTAGCATAGTTGAGAAGTTCATTCATAGAATTTTTGATCGCCCACGCTTCTAAGATCATTGCTCGTTCTTCAAAACTCTCAGGAGGATTCATCATAGAAATGTATGGAAAATCCTCTATAAACTTAGCAATCATTACGGGGTCTCTAAAATCATTTTTGACCTCTTCAAAGTCAACATCATTAAACAGACCGCATACATGATACGCATACGAGATAGCCCTCGGCGTAGACTTTTGAGGAAATAACTTAAGAGTTATACCTGCTTGTCTAAGATTATCATACCACTCTAGCAGCTCTGGGCCTTCAAAGGGCTGAGAAAGAGATAGACCTTTACGTGGGCAACCACCGTGAGAGTATTCGATGACTAACCTAGTGCCTGTTTCTAAGTGCTTGTAAAGCTCTAGCACTTCTTTCCTGTTAAGTAGCCGCACTTTAGATTTTGTGCCAGCTTTACCTTTGCCGTCAAAGAAAGTAAAAGAATTCTTACCGCAATCGAGTACGCATGTACGTACATATTTCTTAGTATCCATTATAAAATCCTCTATTTAAAGTTATTATCAATATTATTTATACTGCAAACATCTGAACGTAAAACAAATTACATGAGTATTTGAACAGTAATAATATTATGTTGTAAAGTTAGTGGCCCAAGATAATCAACAGAACTTACAGTGAAGTAAGTAATAACTTGAATCTTGAACCACTTTATAATTATACCATCTAAAAGATTTTTTTGCAACAACCTTTTAGAATTTTTTTGAGAAAAAGTGAGCTGCTGAACCTAGAGTGAACTAAAATAGCTCCTGAACCTTTTCTCAAATAGCTCCAGCGGGAGTCGAACCCACATTGTCGGTTTAGAAGACCGATGTTCTATCCATTGAACTATAGAGCCATACATCGTAACGCGATGAATTTAGAATGAACTAAATAACGTCCTGAACGATGCTAATACTTAAAAATAATCATTCCTCGTTAGGAAGTTTTCCTTTGTTAAATAAATCTTTGTAACTAATACCATGAGTTGATAGCTCAAGTTCTACCTCAGATAAAGCTTGTTCAATCTTTTCATGGTTTCTAGTATCCTTGCTAGTCAATCGAACTTCTAAAAGTTTCCCGTAATGGTTTCTAACCTTTTTAGATCTGCTTTCATGACATAAAAAGCATTTTGCTTTTTGTATCTTCGCAGTATCTAAACGCACAACAGATGTTTTACTAGACAAAAAAGCATCGTAAAACTGTTTATACGCAAAAGCTTGATTACACAGGCACGAAAAACATATGAAGATAATAATTCTAAACATTACTTAAATCCAATTCTATCTGATTCACCAGTAGTTAGGTTTAGTTGGTTAGACATGAAATGTTCTTTAGTATAAGATCTTCCTTGCCACCAACCCACTTCGTAAAACACTGAGTTATTATCACCTATAGTTATGCTTAGTACAGTTCCAAAAAAGTCATCGTCAAGTTGGACTTGACTACCCACTGGATAAACATCCAGAGTTGTCTTTGCCATTTTATACTCCTTAAATGTTGTCGTCAAATACCTCGTCTGCAATTATAACATCTGTAAGATCGTTGTCAATAGCACTGTGCTTTACAGGTTTATGATAATGCTTGTCTGTAATCAAGCTCATAAATATACTTATTGCTCCAAACATAAATAGCAATCCTACAGCAGTTGCAACTAATTCTCCAAGCATTTTTATCTCCTAATATGAATAGTATGGTTGATACACCCACTGAGTTGTAGGTACGTAAGTTGTATGTAGCCTTGGGAACAACACAAATCTTTGTGGTCTTACTGGCTGTAAGATATAGTAGGGAGTCCACTGATAGTAAACTCTAGGAAGTTCTACTGCTGTTCTTAAAGTCATTGCTGGTTGTGCAGGCACAACCACCTCCGGGTATGCGTATGGAATTGTAGGATACGGTGGAGTCACACAGGGCTTCCACGATCCATGCGCAAAGCATGTAGATGCAAACAACGAAATTGTCAAACACAAAATATATCTCATAGTATCTCCTTTAAAAATTATTAAACTTTCTGCCATTATTTTTCTCCTAAAATCAAGAGCTACAAATACTTTACTAAAACTTTCTTTTCAACTTCTATATTTATTTGATACTGATCTTGCTGTGTGTGGCCTATCTTACAGTAATTATCAGAAAAGTTTTTACAAAATGAAATATTATAATTTTTTTTATCCCAATAAGTAATACTTGTGTTATTGCCGTACAAACTAAAGTATCGCAAGTCGGTCAAATAATTATCTAAAATTTTATTTGTGGTAATATGAACTTCAAGATTATCGCAAAGGTGCTTAAAACTTAATAAAGTCAAAACGCTACTAGGGTGGTTAACTGAATAAAATAAAGGAAATTTTTGATTGAAAAGATATTTATTTAATAACTCAATTATATTATATTGTTTATTACTTAGTAACTTATTTTTAAGTCTTTCTAAAGATTGATTCCTTATTTCTAGTATGTTTTTGATCTTATTGCGTACTAGCAAGTCCGAGTAAAACATTAAAAATTCTAAATTGGAAATATTTACTATCTTGCAATTTTTAGGTATATCATATGTTTGGAAAATATTATATGGAGCTTGTTTGTCTGTATTTAAATAATTATAACTTGTTGTTTTTTCACAAACAATAATTTCTGTATTTTGAATAATTTTATTGATGATATTAACAGGAACTTTTCGTTCATTAAAATCCACAACATAAATATAGTGTATATTATAATTACTAAAAACGTCTAATAGTTGAATATAGTTAATTATTGGGGCTAGTCTGCAACTACCAATAAATAATACGTTTTTGTTTTTGTTTAAATGTTGTACTTGAAAATCATTTAATTCATTTTCGATAGTGATATATTTATTCATTTAATATCTGTTTTGCTAAACTTACACGAATTTCTTCTGAATTAGAATAATCTATGTGACTGTCTTCTACATTGAAAATTTTGTTGTATTTTTTATAACGCTCTATTACTTGGCCTATGTTGTTATGAGAAAGATGATATAATTTTATATCTTGTTCTTTAGTGGTGGGGAAATACATTTTACACAGATCGGGGCTTCTGGACATTTCATAAACATTTTTCTCTAAACCTATTTTTGCAATAGCTATTAAAAAATCTTGATCATGATAGTGTTTTCTTTTTGTTTTTGTTTTTTCTTGTAAACACCAATTTATAATAGTTTGTTCTTGCTCTAAAAGAAAATTCACATATTCTATCCAAGACTCTTTATTTCCTGAAGCAAAACATGAGCAGCAAGAATCTCTCCAGTGGAGTTTTGTTTCTGTTGTTTTTGATATAAAATTTTTATTAATAACATCGTAGTCCGATACATAAGATGCTTCATCGCAAATAGTAGTAAAAGCAACAATTTCTAATTGAGCAGCTAAACACCAAGGATCATTTAGTGTATCTCCCGATACTGACACATGAACTCTTTGTATAAAATTATAATAATCTTTAAATAAAAAAGATTTTTCTGAGTCTTCCCTAGTTAAAACTATTGGGTTAAATCCTTGTCTTACCCAGCTTTCTTTCCACACATTGACTAAAGGCTCTAAATTATTGTCAAGCTTTTCGTAATATGTATATATATTCATTTCTGCATTTCTATTATTTCTTTAGCTGCAATTACTCTATAAAGTTCTAAATCTTTGTGTTTATAACCAAGTTTTTGGGCAACCATCCAAGTAGGGTTATGTCCCAAATGATATATCTGCATCCTCTTATATGTTTGAAGTTCGTCAGGATCATAGTGTCTACATATCCTATCTTGGTGTCTTGATATATCAACAACCGACAATAAACTAGAAAGAAGACATTTCTTATAAAGAGCTAATAAAAAATCCTGATCTCCAAACTCTGTTCTACGGGTTTTTGTATTCTCTGATTTACACCATTCAATAATTTTGTCTTTTCTCTTTAGTAAAAATTCAATATACCTTTTCCAACCCCCGCTGTCTCCAGAGGCAAAACACGGACAACAGTGATCTCTCCAATGAACTTTACTAGGAAGTCCTCCAAAAAATTTCCAATTTTTATTAATTATGTCATAGTCAGACACAAAAGAGGGTTGTTGTATAGTATGCCAAGCAACAATTTCTAATTGAGAAGCCAGCCAATATGAATCATCTGGTAATTCCTCTCCTTTAACAGCAACGTGTATTTCTTGAACAAAATCATAATACTCATTAAAAAAAGAAGATTTCTTAGCGTCTTCCCTAGTCAAAACTTCTGTATCAAAACCATTATTTTGCCAACTGATAGACCATTGCTCTATCAATTCTGGCTGTTTTTTAAATCCTATGTCTTCGTAATAAGTATATATTTTCACTGGTCTTTTCCTTTAAAAACCATTTCATTTCTTTTATCATCCCAATAGCAATCAATTCTGTCCTCTGCTGCTATCTTAGCAAGTTCTACTCCTACTAACCAATCAAGAATTTCATCACATATCTTTTCTGCTTGTTTTTCTGACAAAGTAAAAGAGTCTTCTTCCAACGTTGCATGATGTCTTACTATACCTTCAACATTACCAACATTTATAAATGATCTTAACTCTTTTACAGTATAGCCAGCTGATCTTGCTACAAACTTTCCAATCTTGAGAGAGAATTTTCTTATGTTTTTAAATCTATGCGCTTTCATTATGTTCTCACCATAAAATTGTTTGATTTTGTAAATCCTAACTGTTCATAATATTTTATTAAAGAATCTTCGCAAGTCAAGACTATTCTATAACAATTATTCTTTTGGGCAATATCGACACAAGCTTTTACTATTTCCTTGCCTAGCCCCTTGCCACGATAATCTTTATGAACTGCTACATCTTCTATGTGAGCTTTTGGTTGAATGTATTTTAGTTTGTATTCATATACTATAGCAGCTGTTGCTACTATCTTGTTATCAATTAAATAAACATAAACTTCATAGTTTTTATTTTGTCCCGCCACTCTATTATAAAATATATCAACTGGGTTAATTTGACTGCCAGATTTTGAATCGTCAATCAAATCATTAACACACTCAAAGTATTCTTCTTTATTATGTTTTAAATTTATTTTCTCTATCATTCTACTGTTACGCTCTTAGCCAAGTTTCTTGGTTGATCTACATTCTTACCCAATATTATAGCAGTTTCATAGGCCAATAACTGTGATATAACGTTGAAAATAATAGGCGATATGTATTTACTACACTTTGGTACGATTATCTGGTCTACATCTAGATCGTCCATTTTCTTATCAGTAATTAATGTAATCTTACCACCTCTACATAATATTTCAAATAGATTATTCTGTGTTTTCTCATACTGGTCGTCTGAGCTTGAGAATGCTACAGTGGGCATGTTCTCGCTAATTAACGCCAGAGGTCCATGCTTCATCTCTGCTGCTGAATAACCCTCTGCGTGTATATATGCTAGCTCTTTCATCTTTAAAGCCCCCTCAGAGGCAGTATGGCAGTTGTAACCTCTACCTAAAAACATACAACTTTGTTTCTCAGCAATACGCTGTGCTGCTGATTTTATATACTTATGCATCTTCTTGTCGTCCAAGACATGCTGTATCATATTTGGTATCTGCTGTATCTCTGTCAGGAGTTCGTCTTCACTGCGATAGCTATGGTTATGCATTTCTTCCCAGCCCCTGTACTGCAAGTATTTTGCAAGCAGTAACATAGTGACCACTTGGTTAGTATATGCTTTCGTGCTAGCAACGCCAACTTCTACTCCTGCCCTAGTATATATACCATTCCAAGTTTTTTCTGCCAATGTCGATCCGGGGCAATTACAAATGCCTAGCTCGTCTATTCCACTATATTGTTGTCCAACGTAAGATAAAGCTTCTAAAACATCTGCTGTTTCACCAGACTGAGATACAAAAACATAAAGTTCGTTTAGAGAATTTATACGTCTTCCTGTATGATCGTCTGGGTCTATCTCTGTTCCAATATTAATTACTGGGTTTCTATATCTAAACTCTGAAGCTTGTTCTACGTGTACTCTAATTCTTGCTAGGTCTTCTATATACATCTGACCAAACTTACATGCATGTAAACTACTACCACAGGCTAGCATAGTAATACTATTTAACTTAGACCATTTTCTTTTAGACAATCCACCAAATATAACATCATTATCTCTGACTCTACCTCTAAGCAAATCATCTACTGCTTTGGGTTGTTCGTATATCTCTTTAAGCATATAAGTGTCGTAGTCACCTCTATCTGGTATTCCTTTATCATCATCGCTCATTGCTAAAGATTTTTTAATACTAGACTGTGACTCTGCTTTTATTTCATTACATATTCTAGCCATTTTATTATCACCACCAAATGATAAATAGAATCCATATTTACATTTATTAGGATTATCTAAAAGACCGCTGCTGATATATACTTGTTTAATGCATCTTTCATCATCATTAGTATATCTTTTTCTATCTTCATCTTCCTCGCAGAAACAATCAAGTCTTGATCCACGTTCTAACATATAAAACTCTTCTGGGTTTTCTACATCAAGAACGATAATACTGTTTGCTCCACGCACTTCTTTAAAAGTTTCTGCTATTGCTTCTGGTAATGTTAGTTTATCACACTTGCTAGCAATAACATTGATAAGGACTTCTGTATCTGTATTACTTTTTAGATCGGTAAGATTATAATCTTTCTTTAAATCTAAATAATTTTCTACAATGCCATTCTGTATGATAGCGTATCTACCGCTCTTATCAAAATGTGGATGGGCATTTATTTTATTTACTTTACCATGAGTTGCCCAGCGAGTGTGACCCATAAAAGCTACAACTTCTGCATCTGGATCTTTGAATGATAGCATGAGCTTTGTCACGTTACCTACGGATTTCTCTGTGCCTACATGTCCATCCTTGGTTACGTAAACAAAACCCGTGCTATCATAACCCCTGTACTCTAAACCTTTGAGCAATTCAATGTTTCGATACAGCGATCCACCATTGGTGGCAAAGATTCCACACACTTTAGGCTACCTCCAGTTTGCGATCTGTGTCCTTTGAGTAGGACAACTCTACCATGTCAATGTAAGCTGACATATCCAACTCACTGACCCTGTTAGAGTTGATACCCTCTAGCAGAGGATACTTCTGCATTTCTTTCCTAAGTGGATTGAAATACTTAGCATCTTTATCAAAACCCTCTGGTTCTGCCCATAGGTCTGACATGCCCATTTCATTACCAACCTTCCAGACCATATCCAGATCGTTTTGATTCTTAGTGATTCTATCATAATACTCTTGGAATTCAAGTACAATTTGTTTTGCCTTGTTGTCAGTATTAGTATTAAGAATAACATCGTGAAGGTTACGATCTGAGCATCTGTGAGAGTGTCGAATGTCACGAATTTCTTCTGCTGAGTCTTTTACTAGAACCTTGAGATAGTCCACAATGAACTCTGGTCCTTCCCAGTTGCTACGATCCTCTAGCTTACGCTGCTTGATCTGTGATGGAGTCATGAGGCAGATAGTCTTGCCATATACATTCACACCATAATACTTGCATAGTAAGTTAAGATATATACTAAGAGATTTATCGGATACGCTTAGGAAGTTAGATAGTTTGCAGTCAGACCTGTCATCACCCCACCTGTTCTTCTTTTTGATGGCAGGAATGTAAATCATATTTTGATCTTTGACAGATACTTTCTCAAACTGGAACTCTCCCCCGTTGCCATTCCATTTGAAGCACTTGACTTCCGCTGAGTATACAGAGGTGCTTCTATTAGATGAACGCTCTGGTTTTGGCATACTAGATGTGAACACTACGTTCTCAGGCTTTGCATCACCAAGCTTGTCTAGAAGTTTGTTGTTGTCCTGTGTCTCGTCGTAATAGTATGGCTTGTCTGTGCCACCAATCAGGTCTTGTCGTAGCTTGTAGATGTATACATCGTATCCTTGGCTACTGTAGCCTCTGTTGGAAAACTCTTCTTTGAGTGTATTACGGATGCGTGTCATGCCACCTCTTGGCAAATCATCTATAACAAAACGAGTGTCTCTACGGAATGGTACAAACTCTGAGTCTTTATTAGTTTCTGATTTGCTACGATACCCAGACTTGTGTAGATGAGTCAGGTTGAGGCTTGATACCTTGATCTTGTTTCCAACCATCTCGTCAAATATATCTTGACCATTCCATTTGATTGCCTTGTTAAGACTTTCCATTGCTTGTTTTACAGAATGGCACTGTTGTTCAATCTCAACATACTTTTTACGTGCAAGGTATAGTGTAGGTTGCTGTTTGATTGCATCCTCTACACTTTCTTTGATATCCTTGATAACAGACTCGATAACATTACGAATGTTCTTCTTTGTCTCTGAGGTGTAAGACAATGCCTCACGACTTGGTGTAATATCTACATCGCCAATGTTTAGGTGTAGTCGTAGTCCACTTGTGTTCCATAGAAAATTAGCAACCTTATCGTTATCATCATAATGATCACCTATTGACTCTTCTTCAACTGGGTATGCAATTTGACCCATGATTACAAAATTATCGTTACGAGAAGTAGTGAAGTCCCACTTGCCATTCTTATCTGTAAGTAAACTACGCTCTGTATTATAAATCAACTCAGCATTAAGAGTTGGACGAACCTTAAAGTATTGATATGTCTTGGTAGCCTCTCGTGCAAAACGATCACAGTCGTTCTTTTCTACTGGAAGTGATACCTTGATGCCATCCCCTTCGTCTGTTGGAACAGTGTCCATCAAGCAGAATGTGGGACTGCCATTGGTATCACGGTGTGCGGCATAGACACGTTTCTCACCATTTTTGAATGCTTCTACAGTGAAACTGTCAGCATAAGCAAATGGTGCTTTACTCCCAAGACCAAGGCAACCTACAGCGTCATTACTGTCATTACGTGTACTACGGAAGTACGTAGTATATAATGTCATACATTGCTCATGAGTCATGCTCGTGCCATAGTCACGAACATGGAAGTATGGTTCAAGACGGGTGGGCAGATGAACTTCAAAAGGACGATCTGCCACACCCGCATCAACATGAGAATCATAAGCATTAGTAGAAAGCTCACGAACTACTGCGAGGATCTTATTAGAATAAAGACCGTCTGATAGAATCATGAACGCTTTCGCTGAAGCTTCAATGCTAAACTGATTCTCTTCAAAGTTTCCTGATTTTTCGACAACGTGTGTGCTTGAGTGCAATTTCATTTGGCTAGTTCCTAAAAGTAAAAGTGTGTGAAGAGGTTTTGACTTGTCAAGTCACTAGCGCAAGAACCTCATAACTTGGCTTTCGTTGTAACTTGTTCTTCAAGTATAATTAATATTCGTCGTCTGTCAAGCGAAACTTTAGATTTTTTTTGTGAGTTGCAGGTTCGTCGGTAAACCCGCTAAAATCAAGGCTTGCTCCATGCCAATGATTGGAATGAGTTCGTGTATCATTGTCCACCTCTATGTTAAAAGAAATTAAATCACCTTCAAACTTGGTGGGAATGCCATCTTCCACACCTTGTAATACTAATTGCCATTCATTAAGAAAGTCATATACCTTAACATATGATTCTTCATCGTATGTATATAACATATAGTCTGAATCATCGTACATCCATATATATGTTTTATCGTGTTTGACTTCTACTCTTTCTGGATCAATCTTCAATGCTTCTGCCACTGCAACCTCTAAGGGGCTAAGATTAGCACGATCTACATTGTTAATAGAATTATAACTGTGATTAATATGCTTATCTGTTATTTCGATTGTAGCTTTATCTAACATTCCAACCTAATGCCTCCGATA